>Ga0265309_10000255_pt1 | contig 20133 bp, 22 predicted proteins | sample Helome_FD_192492 | JGI IMG/M metagenome (GOLD analysis project Ga0265309, IMG submission 192492) | Marine sediment microbial communities from subtidal zone of North Sea - Hel_20160524 (Illumina Assembly) | ecosystem: Environmental > Aquatic > Marine > Subtidal zone > Sediment ...
TGATTTTCAGGGGAAAATTAAATTCTAAATGCTTTTTTCTTTTTAAGAGAATAGCTTACATTTGCACGGATTTTTAGATACCCATTTTTATAAGTGATATGCGAAATCCTCTTTTGGTAAATTTCTTACTGGTTTTCACAGTTTTCTTCAGTGTAACAATTTTCGCAAACGAGTCGGAGACGAACAGCGATGAAACCGAAACCGACATAAAAACAGAAATAGACGAATACATACAACACCACCTTAAGGATTCTCATGATTTTTCTTTGTTTTCCTATTCCGACAACGAGGGTACTCAACATTATGTAGGCTTTCCATTGCCTGTTATTCTTTGGGATAATGGTTTGGTGGTTTTTTCATCTTCCAGATTTCATCATGGTGAAGAGGTAGTGACCTCAGGGAATAATCATTACAAATTATATCACGGAAAAATTTATAAAACCGATGCGTCCGGAACTATAAATTATGATTCTGACCATCATGCTTCTAATATACAACCTTTGGATTTTTCTATTACCAAAAGTGTAATGATGATACTAATAACGGGGTTTTTGATGTTTCTCTTATTCGGGGGATTAGCAAAATCGTATTCTAAAAATCGAGGAATTGCAAAAGGGGTTGGACGATTTTTTGAACCGGTAATTATATACATAAGAGACGATATTGCCATTGCAACAATAGGAGAAAAAAATTATCGGAAATATATGCCTTTTCTGCTTACAATTTTCTTCTTTATATGGTTTCTTAATATGTTTGGATTAACACCCCTAGGCGTAAATGTAACAGGAAATATAGCCATAACAACCGCATTGGCAATTCTCACTTTTTTGATTACGAACTTTACTGGGACAAAAACCTATTGGAAACATTTATTTGATCCACTGGGGAACTCAATGCCGTGGTATGCCAAAATTCCTCTTTATGTAATATTAATTCCTATTGAAGTTTTAGGGATATTTATAAAACCATTTTCATTATTGATACGTCTGTATGCGAATATGCAAGCAGGGCATATTGTTATTATGAGTTTAATTGGGCTAATGTTCATCTTTAAGAATTGGATTGGAAGTTCGTTATCCTTTGGACTAGCATTTGCCATTTCATTAATAGAAATATTGGTTGCCTTATTACAGGCTTATATATTTACAATGCTGTCCGCGTTGTATTTTGGTTTTGCTTCAGAGGAGCATGAACATGCAGAAGCACATTAATTTGAATGTTTAATTTTTAATTATATATACTATGACAATTCCAAGAATTGTAGGAGCAGGATTAATTGTAATCGGCGTAGGAGTGGGTATCGGTAGAATCGGTGGCCAGGCTATGGAAGCCATTGCACGTCAACCTGAGGCTTACGGAAAAATTCAAACAGCGATGCTTATTGTTGCCGCGCTTATTGAAGGTATCGGTTTTGCTGCACTATTTGCAACTGCAGAAAACTAGAAAAATAACCAATGGCAGTAACGGTTGGTTACTACCATTGGTTTAATTTAAAAATTGAACAATTAAGATATAATAGGTATGGAGAAATTAATTGAAGATTTTTCGTTAGGCTTGTTCTTTTGGCAAACTTTGTTGTTTCTGGCATTGGTTTTTTTATTGTGGAAATATGCATGGAAGCCAATCCTGAATGCAATAAATGACCGTGAAGAAGGAATTAAAAATGCATTGGCAGCTGCTGAAGAAGCCAAAAAAGAAATGCAGAATGTAACGGCAGATAATGAGAAATTATTAAAGGAGGCCAAGGCAGAACGCGAAAGCCTTTTAAAAGAAGCAAGGGAAATAAAGGAGAAAATTGTGACAGACGCTAAAGACCTTGCTCAGACAGAAGGGGATAAATTAATAAAGCAGGCAAAAGCTACAATTGAAAGTGAGAAAAAAGCAGCTGTAACAGACATTAAAAATCAGGTTGCTGAACTCTCTGTTGAAATTGCTGAAAAAGTAATTAAAGAGCAACTGTCCAATAAAGAAAAACAGTTGAAATTGGTTGATGACATGCTAGGTGATATTAAACTGAATTAAGTTATAATGAACGAATCAAGAGCGGCCTTACGTTACGCTAAAGCGACTTTAAATCTTGCGGTAGAACAAAAAGCTACGGGCGCAATTGAAAGTGATATGCGGTCAATAGTTCAAACTATTTCTGATAGTGATGAGCTAAAAGAAATGCTTGCAAGTCCTATTCTTGAAGGTTCATCAAAAAAGCAAGCCCTACTTGCAATTTTTAAGAATGTCAACGATACTACCAAGGAACTCTTTTCATTACTTGTCTCCAAAAAACGAGTAGACCTATTAAATGAAGTAGCCGCTAAATATATAGCACTTAATGAGGATTTAAAGGGAGAAAATGTGGCCTTTGTCACTACAACGGTTCCTTTAACTCCATCTTTGGAAAAGAAGATTCTTGCACAAGTTGAGAAAATCACAACTAATAAAATCACTTTGGAAAATAAAATTGATGAAAGCATTATAGGGGGCTTTATATTACGAATTGGGGATCTGCAATACAATGCAAGTATTTTCAATAAATTGAATAATCTGAAAAGAGAATTTACAAATAGTATTTAAATAGAAATTACGAATGTAAAAGGAGGTATTTCCTTTTTATCATCTTAGATCTGAAAAAAATGGCAGGAGTAAAAGCCGCAGAAGTATCTGCAATCTTAAAAAAACAATTATCTGGATTTGAGGCCAAAGCTTCATTAGATGAGATAGGAACCGTATTACAAGTAGGTGACGGGATAGCCAGAGTATATGGCCTTTCTAATGTAGAATATGGTGAATTAGTTGAATTTGAAGGGGGTTTGGAAGGGATTGTTCTGAATCTTGAAGAAGATAATGTGGGAGTTGTATTGTTGGCACCATCAAGAGAAATTAAGGAAGGCGCTACTGTAAAACGTACTCAGCGCATTGCTTCAATAAAGGTAGGGGAAGGTATTGTAGGCCGTGTTGTAAACACACTTGGCAACCCTATTGATGGAAAGGGAGCAATTTCTGGAGAACTTTATGAAATGCCCCTGGAACGAAAGGCACCTGGCGTAATTTTCCGCCAACCGGTATATGAGCCGTTACAAACGGGTGTTAAAGCTGTAGATGCTATGATACCTATAGGAAGAGGTCAACGCGAATTGGTTATTGGTGACCGTCAAACAGGTAAAACAACGGTTTGTATAGATACTATAATAAATCAGAAAGAATTTTACGACGCAGGAGAACCTGTCTACTGTATTTATGTAGCAATTGGGCAAAAAGCCTCTAATGTTGCGGCTATAGCAAAAATGTTGGAAGACAAAGGCGCTTTGGCTTATACGACTATTGTTGCAGCTAACGCTTCTGAACCAGCGCCCATGCAGGTTTACGCTCCTTTTGCTGGTGCGTCTATAGGCGAATATTTTAGAGACACAGGTCGTCCGGCATTAATTATTTATGATGATCTTTCTAAACAGGCCGTAGCATATCGCGAGGTATCACTTTTGTTAAGAAGGCCTCCTGGACGTGAAGCTTACCCAGGTGATGTTTTCTATTTACATTCAAGATTATTAGAGAGAGCTGCAAAAGTGATAGATGTTGATTCTATAGCACAGAATATGAATGACTTGCCCGAGGTTTTAAAGCCTATGGCGAAAGGAGGGGGATCTTTAACGGCCTTACCAATAATTGAAACGCAGGCAGGTGATGTTTCTGCATATATTCCTACTAATGTTATTTCTATTACAGATGGGCAAATATTTCTGGAGCAGGATTTATTTAATCAAGGGGTGCGCCCGGCGATTAATGTGGGGATATCTGTATCCCGGGTGGGGGGTAATGCCCAGATTAAGTCTATGAAAAAAGTAGCAGGGACATTAAAACTGGATCAGGCACAATTTCGGGAACTGGAGGCATTTTCAAAATTCGGATCTGACCTGGACGCGGCTACTTTGAATGTAATTGAAAAGGGAAAGCGTAATGTGGAAATTTTAAAGCAGGCTCAAGCCGACCCTTTTACGGTTGAAGATCAGATTGCTATAATTTATGCTGGCTCTAAAAACTTATTAAGAAATGTTCCGGTTAACAAAGTGAAGGAGTTTGAAAAAGACTATTTAGAATTTCTAAATGCTAAGCACAGAGACGTATTAGATACTTTGAAAGCTGGTAAATTAACCGATGAGGTAATAGATACCTTAACCTCTGTATGTAAAGATCTGGCAGGGAAATATCAAAGCTAATCTCTGAATTCACAATTTAAGAAATGGCAAATTTAAAGGAAATACGAAATAGAATAGTATCGGTATCCTCTACCATGCAGATAACAAGCGCCATGAAAATGGTGTCTGCTGCTAAGCTAAAAAAAGCCCAGGATGCCATTACCGCAATGCGTCCTTATGCCAATAAACTTTCAGAATTGTTGCAAAATTTCAGTGGCAGTATAGAGGGAGAAACCGGGAGCAAGTTTACAGATAAAAGAGAAGTTAATAATGTTCTTATTGTAGCGATTACTTCCAACAGAGGACTGTGTGGTGCATTTAATTCCAATATAATTAAACACTGCCTGTCAATGCAGAAGGATCATTACGCAGGTAAACATGTTGATTTTGTAACGATTGGTAAGAAGGCCCACGACCTTATTGGTAAAAGACATAATGTTGTTTCTGACCATAGCAAAATCTATGAAACACTTACTTTTAATAATGCAGCAGAAATAGCAGGAGAATTAATGCAATTATATACTGATGAGGCCTATGACAAAATTGAAGTAGTATATAACAAATTTAAGAATGCTGCTACACAAATAGTCACCACAGAACAATTTCTGCCAATTGTACCAATGGAGCAGGATTCGAATACAACGGCAGACTATATATTCGAGCCAACGAAGGCAACTATTGTGGAACAACTTATTCCTAAGTCGTTAAAAACACAATTATTCAAGGCAATAAGAGATTCATTCGCAAGTGAACATGGCGCCAGGATGACAGCTATGCATAAGGCGACTGATAATGCCACAGAGTTAAGGGATCAGTTAAAACTGACTTATAATCAGGCTCGTCAGGCGGCTATTACGAGTGAAATCCTTGAAATAGTAGGTGGAGCAGAGGCATTAAATAATTAACAATTTCGCATTAGAATTAATTTGATATACAATAGTAGTCCCGTATAAAGCGGGACTTTTTATTGGTAAAAAATGTGTATTAGCTTACCTGACTTTTTTGGCACCAAATTTGGTTTCATATCTTTACGACAGCATAAATAAAAGAGAATTATGAAAAATGCATCAATACTAATAGTCACTATTTTTAGTCTTTATGGATGCTCTTCCCAGAAGAAATTTACAATTTCACCACCTTTCAGCATAAATAATCCTTCATATCAGCAATATGCAGGTGGCAGGGAAGAAAGTGGAACTGGTTTTATTTTGCAATTCCCGGTTGATCTAGAGGAGGGGAATGAAGTAAAATTTTTAGATGTCTTTTTCAGGGGACATGTATTGAATGCAGACCTAGAAGGGGAAGAAGGAGAAACCCGGCGGATTATCTGCAATTATAAGAACACTGATGAGGAGAAAAAACCAGATATTATAATGCATTCAGATCCTAAAAAGGAGGTAGGAAATCAGCCGCCAGGATCAATAAGTAAAGAAAATGAAGATTTTCCATTTGATTTGAAGAAAGATGAAGCGGTTATTAGTTATAAAAATATCACTGGAGACCCTCAAAAAAGTAAAGTAGCCTATTTCAAAATTTCAGGAATAAAGACGAAACCTTCGCTTATATATAAGTGAACACAAAATAACAGACTTTGTTCCATGGGTTTAAATACCTAATTTTAAGTCCAAATCTATAAGCCTTTGAGTTTATTTAAAAAACTTTTTAAGCAAACATTCATTTATGGTTTGGCTACTGTGTTACCGCGTATGCTGTCCTTTATTTTGGTTCCGATTTACACCAAGGTTATGCCACCGGGATCATATGGAGAGGTTACATTAATTTTTTCCTGGTTTGCAATCTTTAATGTAATCTTAGCCTATGGAATGGAAACTGGCTTTTTCAGATTTTTCAATGGGGAAGACGACAAAAATAAAGTAGTTACCACCTCATTAATTTCTTTAACAGTTAGCACGATCTTATTTACACTCTTTGCATTACTGTTTCAATACCAACTGACTGAATTGTTAAATATTGAACAGCGTTATATAAAGTACGTAATTTTTATTCTCGCCTTAGATGCTCTTGCGATCATTCCTTTCGCATGGTTGCGTGCAAATGAAAGACCCATGCGCTATGCGATGGTTAAAACGATAAATGTTGCCGTAAATTTAGGGTTGAATATATTTTTCCTGCTTTTACTGCCCAGCCTAGCGGATGCGAATCCTGAAAGTTTGTTAAACGCCATATACATTACAGATTTTGAAATATCATATATTTTTATATCAAATTTGATCGCCAGCGCCATTACACTATTAATGATGGGCGGTCTATATCTTAAAAGAACCTATACTTTTGACAAAGTTTTATGGCTTAAGATGATAAAATATGGAATACCGGTGATGATTGCTGGAATAGCCTTTACAATAAATGAAGTTTTTGATAGAATTTTACTTGCCGATTTATTACCACAGGATATTGCCAAAAGTGAAATGGGTAAATATTCTGCATGTTACAAACTAGCACTTTTCATGACCCTTTTTGCTACTGCCTTTCGCCTTGGCATAGAACCCTTTTTCTTTAGCCACTCTTCTTCGGAAAACCCACAACGCGCTTATGCTCAGATTACGAATTATTTTGTTGTCCTGGGAAGCGTTATATTATTAGCAGTTGTAGTCTTTGCAGATGTTTTAAAAGTCATTTTTATTAGGGACGAGGCATATTGGGAGGCTATGCCAATAGTTCCGGTGATTGTTTTAGCGAGCTTTTGTCTCGGAATTTACCACAATCTTTCAGTTTGGTACAAAGTTACGGACAGGACAAAGTTTGGAGCTTATATTTCTATTGTAGGGGCGTTAATTACAATCGGCATTAATTATTTCTTTATTCCGGAATGGGGATACTATGCTTCTGCCTATGCCACTCTGGCGGCCTATGGAAGTATGATGCTCATCTCTTATTTTTTTGGCAGAAAGTACTATCCTATTCCTTATAACTTTAGAAAAATAACTTTCTATTTAGGATTATCAATCCTTTTTGCCATACTTTCTTTTTATGTATTTAACAGAAATTTGATAATAGGCAGTGCTTTGCTTTTAGTATTTTTAATCCTACTCTATAAAATGGAAAACGAAACCCTTAAAAGAATATTTTTAGGAGGGATTAATGGAAGAAATAATAGCGCATAAAATGAAAGTAAAAATTATCAATAAATCAGATCATTCAATCCCGGAATATGAAACCCCGGCTTCTGCCGGGATGGATCTTCGAGCCAACATATCGGAATCAATTACCTTACAACCATTAGAAAGAGCTGTCGTTAAAACAGGGCTATTTATGGAAATTCCTGTCGGGTATGAAGCACAGGTTAGACCACGGAGCGGTTTAGCGGCTAAGAAAGGAATAACTGTCCTTAATGCCCCTGGAACAGTGGACGCAGATTACAGAGGAGAAATTGGCGTGATTCTTGTGAATTTATCCAATGAAGAATTTACCATTGTCAATGGGGAGCGTATAGCACAGTTAGTGATCTCCGCACATGAAAGAGCTGAATGGATTGAAACAGAAAGTTTAACTGAAACCACACGAGGAGAAGGTGGTTTTGGAAGTACGGGAACAAAATAAGAATGATCCAGTGGTTAGGATTTATGTAGTCTGATTATATGAACTTTAGGATTAAATATGTTATTTATATTTTGGGAATATTTATTTTCTCCCAGTTAAACTATGCACAGGAAGAAGAAAGCTCTGAAGTATTTTTGGAAGACTATTCAGACGAATTTCAAGAAGCGTTTTTTGAAGCATTAAAGCAAAAGGGCATAGAAAACTATGATAAGGCTATTAACTTTTTTCTTGAATGTAAAATGTTGGATAGCACAAGCAATGTAGTTGACTTTGAACTAGCTAATTCTTATTTGGCCAATAAGCAATATATAATGGCCCTGCAATACGGGATAGAGGCATTAAATTCATGGCCTGAGAACTATTGGTATCTAAATGTGGTAGTGGAGATATTGCAAAAACAGGGGAGCTCCATAGAGACGATTAAAGATCAAATTTCTTTTGATAATAATAAATTGATGGAAAATCTAGCAGTTATTTACTTTCAAAAAAAGAAATTTCAGGAGTCTTTGAATATTCTAAAAGAAATGAAAGACTCTTACTTCAAAAAATCACTTACATTGAAGATCAAAAATTCTCTAGATCGTGCGAAAAGTGTTGATTATAAAAAGCAATTTCCTTCGGAACAAAATACGGATCTGAACCCTCTTTTGAAATACAAGAAAGAAATTGGGGAATTAATACGCAATAAGAATTATGCTTCTTTAGTTATCAAAGCAGAAGAAGCTCTGGAAGTATTTCCGTCTCAACCCTATTTTTATTTCGCTCAGGGGATGGGCCTTAATAGAAGCGGAAAACAAAGAGAAGCAACAGTATTATTGGAAACTGCACTGGATTTCCTTATAGACGACAATGAACTTGGTAATAATATTTACAAAGAGTTGGCCAATGCCTATACAATTTTAGGGAACTCATCAAAGGCAAATATGTATCTTAGCAAAATCAAATCTGGCTCCTGATCGCATGAAATACAATACCTATAGTTGGAATAGATGGATCATAATTACCTTTTTGGCAATGCTTTCTTTCTCTTGCAAAACAACTAAGGTAGCTTCAACTGGCAAGGTAGATGAAAGGCTTACCACCAAGGCAATAATCAAAAATCATTATAAAAACCAATTAGAATTCAAAACCATAAGTGGTAGGATGAAAGTGGCATATAATGATGGTGGAGCCGTTCAAAGTTTTAATGTTAGTCTAAGAATTGAAAAGGATAAAGCAATTTGGATGAGTGCCCCTTTGGGCGTTGTAAAGGCGTTAATCACACCTAAAAGAGTAACTTTCTACAATAAACTTCAAAATGAGTATTTTGATGGGGACTTCGCTTATCTGAGCAAGTTATTGGGAACTAAATTAGACTTTATCAAAGTGCAGAATCTATTATTGGGAGAGGCATTATTCGATTTGCGGACAGAGAAATATATTTCCCTTACCACAGAAGCATATTATGAACTTAAGCCTAAAAATATGGGTGATCTGTTCAAAACACTATTCTTAATTGAACCAAAGAATTTTAAAATTGCCACACAGCAATTATCTCAGCCCTGGAATAGCAGACTATTAGAGATTTATTACAAATCGTATCAGGAAAAGAGTAAACGAATCTTACCTGAAGAAATTCAGATTATAGCAATTGATATTGATCAAACTACCAATATTGACATACAATTTAGGAATATTGAGTTTAATAAAACATTGAATTTTCCCTATAGAATACCAAAAGGATTCGAAGAAATAGTTTTGAAATAAAATGAGAATTGCAAAGCAATATTCTGCATATTTACTATTTATTATTCTAGCACTACTGGGTTCAAATGCATCCGGGCAAACCAATGAACAAAAAGCTTTGGAAACCAGGAGAGAGCAGCTGCAAAAAGAAATTGAGGACATAAACAGACTGTTATTTGCCGAAAAAAAACAGAAAGGGACTGTTCTGGATCAAATGGAAGTGCTGGATCAGAAGATAAATGTGAGACAGCAATTGATCCGTGTTACTAATCAGCAAGCCAACCTTCTTAACAGGCAAATAAATGCCAATATTCGAAATATATCTAAACTTCGGGAAGATTTGGATGCTTTAAAAGAAGAATACGCCACAATGATCCAAAAATCATATCAGAACAGATCCCAACAAAGCAGGCTGATGTTTCTCTTATCTTCAGAAAATTTTTTTCAGGCGTTTAAAAGATTACAATATATGAAACAATATACCCAGTTCAGAAAAGAACAGGGGGAGGAAATTGTCAGGAAAACGGAAGAACTTACTCAATTAAATAACAATTTAACTAAACAAAGAAAGGATAAGGAAATTTTATTAGCCCAGAATTTAAAGGCCAAAGGTCAATTGCTTATTGAGATAAAAGCTCAAAAAGATCTTTTAAAGTCTATACGACAAAATGAGAGTAAATATGCTTCGGCAATTAGGAAGAAAAAGCGGGAGGCACGAAAAATTGACCAACAAATAGAACGACTCATCCGAAGTGCAATAGCGGCGTCAAATAAGAAGGCAGGGAAAAGCGTAACATCAAATAAGTTTGTATTAACACCGGAAGCGACATTGGTGGCAAATAACTTTTCTGCAAACAAAGGAAAACTTATTTGGCCGGTTGAAAAAGGAATTAAGCAACAAGGCTTTGGTATATATAAAGATGCGGTATATCCTGGAATTAAGCATCAAAGCAATGGGGTAATTATTGCCACCGATGAAGGGGCCAATGCACGAGCTGTTTTTGAAGGGGAAGTTATTGCTATCTTGGCAGTACCAGGAGGAAATAAAGGTGTTCAGATCAAACATGGAAACTTTATTAGCACCTATTACAACCTTTCCAGTTTGTATGTAAAAAAGGGCGATAAAGTAAGCTTAAAAGAAGAGTTGGGAAAAATATATACTAATCGGTACAATGGTTTAACCCAATTAAAATTTTACCTCTATAAGGATGCGACAAGATTGAATCCTGAGGAGTGGATTTACCGACTTTAATAATAAATAGAATATGGCTTCAATAACGGATATTAAGGGCACTTTTACATTGCACAATGGGGTCAAAATGCCCTATTTCGGTTTGGGTGTTTACCTTTCTGAAGATGGAATAGAAGTGATAAACGCAATAAAATGGTCATTAGAAGCCGGATATCGTCATATAGATACTGCCTCTATTTATAACAATGAAAAAGGGGTAGGCACTGGTATTAAGGAAAGCAATGTGCCAAGGGAAGATATTTTTGTTGTGAGCAAAGTTTGGAACTCTGACCAGGGCTATGATAATACACTTAAGGCTTTTGACAAAAGCCTTGGTAGACTGGGTCTGGAATATTTAGATCTTTATTTGGTACATTGGCCGGTTTCTGGAAAATACAAGGATACCTGGAGAGCAATGGAATATCTTTATGATCAAAAACGGGTAAGAGCTATTGGTGTAAGTAACTTCATGTTACATCACCTGAAGGATTTGCTAAATGCAGCAAATATAGTACCCATGGTAAATCAGATGGAATTTCACCCATATTTGGTACAACAGAACCTATTGGACTTTTGTGTAGCAAAGAATATTCAATATGAAGCCTGGTCTCCTATGATGCAAGGCAGGATTTTTGAAATTGATACCTTTAAAGAACTTGCAGTTAAATACAATAAAACCGTTGCTCAAATAGTCTTGCGTTGGAATTTACAAAAAGGAGTTATTACCATTCCGAAATCATCAAAGCGTGAAAGAATTTTAGCAAATGCCGATATTTTCGATTTTAAATTAAGCCCTGTAGATATGGCTAATTTAGATAGCCTAGACAGAAAGCAACGCTTTGGCCCGGATCCGAACAATTTCGATTTCTAAATATAACTATCGGTATCAATTTATTCTTTAATAAATAAAGCACGGAGTTCAGTAGCTTCATTGGGCTTCATTTTACCTGCCAGGACCAGACTAAGCTGTTTTCTTCTTAGTGCGCCCTCAAAACGCTCAGATTCAAGTGCTGTTTCAGGTATTATTGGTGGGACTTCAGTTGGCTTTCCGGTTTCGTCCACTGCAACAAATGTATAAATGGCTTCATTGGCTTTTGTGCTTTCCCCACTAAATCTATCCTCCATCCAGACATCAATATAAACTTCCATTGATGTTCTGAAGGTTCGAGATATTTTGGCCTCAACTGTAACCACACTTCCTAAGGGGACCGAACGATTAAAAGCAACATGATTAACAGATGCAGTTACTGTAATGCGCCGGCTGTGCCTTCTTGCAGCAATACTGGCAGCCCTGTCCATACGAGCTAATAGTTCGCCACCAAAAAGATTATTTAGTGGATTTGTTTCGCTGGGCAAAACCATATCCGTCATTATAGTTCTTGAATCGCTGGGTTTTTTTGGCTGCATCTTAATTTTTTTTCAAAGATACGCAGCAATTGTATTGAAGAAAAAGAAAGAAACTATTTTGTAGACAACATCCATGCATCTTGTGACTCCGTCCGCTTTACTTTCTTTAGAAAAATTAAAGCTTCTTCAGGGTTTTCGTAACTTCCGAAGGTTACCTGATGCAAACCATAACTATTAATACCAAGATATCTTGCTTCATAGCCCTTGTTGCGCAGTTGAATAACCTTTTTATCAGCATTTTCCTTTATTCTAAATGCTCCTGCAATTATGTGGTGATTTCCCGTACTTTTCTTAGTTACATTGAGTTTAAGTTCAGGTAATTCAAGTGGCTTTGAGTTAAAGAATGTAGCTTCCTGAATATTCTTAGAAACAAGGGTTTGTGCTTCCTCCAGGACAATTTGTTTTTTGTTAAGCATTTCACCGTAAAATCTATAAGCTGTCATACCCGTTGAGAAGGCTAATAAAAGTATCGCAGCATACTTCAAATAAGGCCTGAATGAATTTCTTTCCCGTTGTTCGGGCGTAATAATAAATGGAATCTTTTCTTCTAATGCTTCTACTTGTTCTTTAAGAACTTCTCGGGTAACAACTGGTGAAACAAAGGATGAAAGGCCAAACGAAGAGGTAAGATAATTTACTTCGTTCGAAGGTTGAAATTGCAATTTACCTTCCCTGTTTAACCATAATTCACCTATAGATGATATTTTGAGCCTTTCTCCGGAATGCAATTGTTTCTTCCATGTTTTAGAGACATCAAGGGTATGCTTCAGCATCTCCTCATACGACTTGTTTTCAACATTAGCCATGTATGAAACCAATAAACCATCATTTGAAGATAATTGTTCATTAAATGATATTCGTTTCGATGGAGGATAAAAGGTATTGGTTGACTTTAAAAGCGATGCAGATTTTATTTGCGTTAAAAAGGCACCAAATTCAGGAACAACAACGCAGTTGTAACGGTATAAAAGTTGTTGAATGTGGTTCTCAATTCCCATAAATACAAAGATGAAAAAAAATTAAAGGGCTTCAAACTAGACAAGAGAACTTTTTATTAACATAATATTTTGTGTAATTTGTGAATAACTTAAATTATTTTATAAATGACTAAGGATGAGATAATTGCGATTCTTAGATTACAAAATATCCCTCATATAGGTGACATAACGGCAAAAAAGCTGATTAATCACTGTGGCAGTCCAATGGCGGTTTTTATGGATAAAACGAAACATCTGGAAAAAATTGAAGGAATTGGAAGTGTAACCTTAAGAGGACTGCAAAACAGAAAATATCTTCTAGCAGCAGAAATGGAATATGAATTTATTCTTAAAAACAGAATATCCTATTCATACTTTATGGACGTTGATTATCCCGAATATCTGAAACACAGTGTTGATGCCCCGATTCTGCTATTCAAAAAGGGCAATATTAAACTTGAGAACAAAAAAATAATTAGCATAGTCGGCACACGTAATAGTACTAGTTACGGCAGGTCCTTCTGTGAAGAATTCATTGAAAATATAGCACCTTTAGATCCGGTAATAATAAGTGGATTTGCTTATGGAATTGATATTTGCGCACAACGGGCAGCCCTAAGATACGGACTTCAGACTATTGCATGTGTGGCACATGGGTTAAATCAAATATATCCAAAAGCCCACCTTAAATATGTTGATGAAATTTGTAAAAATGGGGGGTTTTTAACTGAATTCTGGAGTACAAGTAACCCGGATCGCGAGAATTTTCTAAAAAGAAATAGAATTATTGCAGGGATTAGCGAGGCAACAGTAGTAATTGAATCTGCAGAAAAAGGAGGTAGTCTCGTAACTGCGGATATGGCAAATAATTATAATCGAGATGTATTTGCCGTACCTGGGCGGGTTGAAGATAAATATAGCTTAGGATGTAATAATCTAATTAAGGGACAAAAGGCACATATGCTTACCTCAGCCGCTGATCTGATTTATTTGATGAATTGGCAATTGGAAGAACCAAATACTGCTCCTGTACAAAAGCAACTTTTTGTGGAATTGGACGAAGATGAGAAAATAATCTACTCTTTTTTGCAGAAAGATGGGCGTCAATTAGTTGATCAAATTGCTTTGGAATGTCATTTGCCTGTATTTAAAACAGTATCCAGTCTTTTGACCATGGAAATGAAAGGAATGATACGGCCTTTACCCGGGAAACAGTATGAAGCTATTTAGTGTTAAACAGACCAGGCAGTTTGGATATTTAAAATTTAGGGTGCTGAAACCTGTTATTTTGTAAGTTTATCGATGAAATGCACTGGTAAGGCCGAAGTTAAAGCTATTATCTTTTACTGAAAAGATGAATTACAAACTGAGCAGTCAGTAATAAAAAAATCAGTATCCTACTTTATTCCTAACTCTTTCGAGAACTGAATTGGCTACTTTTTTAGCTTTTTCTGCACCAATTGATAGTGCATCATCTACTTCATTAAGGTGATTCATATAATAATCGAATTTTTCTCTGGGAGATTTAAACTTTTCAATAACCAATTCGTACAAAGCTTGCTTGGCATGCCCATAACCATAATTTCCATTTAAGTAATTTGACCGCATTTCACTAATCTGAGCGTCAGAGGCTAAGATTTTGTATATTGAAAATGTAGTATCTGTCTCCGGGTCTTTGGGATCTTCAAGTGATTTGCTGTCGGTAATAATACTCATCACTTGTTTGCGAAGTTTTTTATCGGGCTGAAATATATCAATTAGGTTGCCCTTACTTTTACTCATTTTCGCTCCGTCTGTTCCGGGAATATGCATCGTATCTTTTTGGACCTGTGCCTCCGGCATTACAAAGGTTTCACCCATCTGAACTTCGAACCGAGATGCGACATCTCGCGTCATTTCTATATGTTGTAACTGATCTTTACCAACAGGCACAATATTAGCGTCATATAACAAAATATCAGCGGCCATTAACATAGGATAGGTAAATAACCCTGCGTTAACATCTCCTAGCCTATCTGCTTTGTCTTTGAAAGAATGTGCTAATGTAAGGCGTTGATAAGGATAAAAACAGCTTAAATACCATGCTAGTTGCGTTACTTGCGGAACATCGCTCTGTCTGTAAAATACTGTACTTTCAACGTCAAGTCCGAAAGCTAACCAGGTAGCAGCAGTTGCGTAGGTATTATGTCTTAACTCATCACCATTTTTTATTTGAGTAAGGGAGTGCATGTCGGCAATAAACAGGAAAGAGTCATTTTTACCATCTTTTGCCGCGCTAATTGCAGGTATTATTGCTCCAAGTATGTTTCCCAGGTGCGGGGTTCCTGTACTTTGTATGCCAGTTAAAATTCTCGCCATTTAGTTTATATTACAGTGGCAAAAGTAAAAGAAATACGATTACCCTGCTAAAATTGTTATTTTTGATTTATGCGCTTACTTCTCGAAAAAATAGGGAACGTTCTCTATCGTATTTGGTTTTATATCTTAGTAAGCCTTCCAATTTTTATTTTTTTTCCAATCCTTTTAATAACAACGATTTCCGACAGGACCTATTCACAATTTTTTTGGCTGGCTCGTAATATATGGGCAAATACCATTATTTACGGGATGTTTTGTTTTCCAAGAATATCCTATGAGCAAAAGTTGGTCAAAGGTCAAAGTTATATGTTGATTGCAAATCATACCAGCATGCTGGATATTATGATGATGTTAAAAACAAGTAAGAATCCCTTTGTCTTTGTAGGGAAGAAAGAGTTGGTAAATATTCCTGTTTTTGGATTTTTTTATAAACGTGTTTGTATTCTTGTTGATAGGGAGGACAGCCGAAGTAGGACGGCAGTATACAGAAGAGCTCAGAAAAGATTAAGTCAAGGTCTAAGTATTTGCATTTTTCCGGAAGGAGGGGTACCTGAGGAGCATATAATACTGGATGAATTTAAGGATGGGGCTTTTAAAATGGCAATAGCCCATAATATTCCTGTAGTACCTATTACTTTTTATGACAACAAAAAACGATTTCCGTTCACATTTATTAATGGAGGTCCGGGCATCGTAAGAGTGAAGGTTCATTCTTTTTTCCGTACAAAAGGACTAGAGGAAAATCAGAAATCGGAATTGCGGGAACAAGTGAGAACTGTAATTTTAAAAGACCTCCAAGATAGGCCATTTAACTAGTAAAACAGGCAATTAATAACACAATATACCAAAAGGTATAAATAAGAAATTACGTAATATGCCCTTAATTTATGTGAAATTGCCATTTTGCCCGTTACATGGAGTAAGCTACTCAATTATTAAAAGTTCTAAAATTTAAAATACAGACCAGCATAGACCCCTATAGAGAATGGTTGGAAATCGCCAGCTGTTTGTGTGAATGTATTTAATTGATATTTGAACATGGGTTCCAGGTTCAATTGCAACAATGGAGTAAAGTTATAATTCAGACCAAAACCAATGTTTGTACTTAAATTCAAATCATTAATATTATTTGCCTCACCCATCTCAACTGTATTTCCATTAGCCTCCAGAACTACCGAATTAGAAACAAGAAAGAGTGAGCTTATTCCACCAATAACGTTAATTCCAAATTTTCGGTCGAGCAAGGCATAATTTATTTCTAAGGGCAATTCTAAATAGCCAAAATCCTGAATCATTCTACCATTACGCGCAGGGCTTTGCGCTGCAATTTCCAAACTACTTGCCTGTTCGGAGATTTTGCTGTCCTCAATATTCCTAACAACTAAATTTCTAGAAGTAGACGCATAATTTATATTATTTATTTGGTCATTGGTCGATGCAGTGAGTGAAGCTGAAAAAGAGATTTCATTTGTGTCATAACCATAATCTACTCTGTTGAGTCCTGAGCGAAGACTCAACTTTTTACTAATATCATATGAGACTTTTAAACCATAACTAAGATTAACATTACCGCTCTTGGAATTAGACACAAAATTTGAGTGTATTGGCGAACCATTTCCAAAAGAACTAAAATAAACCGGTCCAATAATTGGTCCAACAGACCATCTATTGCTAATACTTTGAGCTACTTCTGTTTCCTGAGATTTCTCAATTTCGTCGAAAATAGATTTTTTACCCTTATCTGATTTTACATTTTCCTCCTCCTTTTCCTCAGTCAAATTGCTTTCGTCCTTTGCGATAGCGGTTTCTTTGAGACGAGTTTCATTTTGGAGCTGATTATTCCCGCTATTGGCGGCAATCCTGGTATTTACTTTTTCATGACTCTGCTGTTCTTTAATATTTTTGCCGGCTTCATCTTTCACAGTATCGCCAGGTGTCTTTTCTGAACGTACAGAAGCAATAGTTAATTCTGAATCTGAAGATTTAGATTTATCAGTTTTTTCCTCTGTTTCTAATTTGTTATTTTCAGTTTTAGCAACAATGGAGGTCTCAACATCCTGTAATCCTTTTTTGGCCCAATCATCGCCATTTGCAGGCACCGATTTACCTGTATCTTCTTTTACCTCAGATGAGGTTACAACACTACTTCCATTTTCAGTATTCTCTTCCGGTAAAATATTTTCAACATCATTCACTTTTGAATTATCCGGGGAAGGAGAACTTTCAACATCTGTAATTATTTGATCTGTCTTTTGAACATCTTCAAAAGGAATAAAAATGTATAACAATATGCCTAAAATTGCCGCTACTCCTCCAAATTTCCACCATATAGGAATAATTGGACGCGACTTTTTCTTTTTATCCAGGGAGGTAGAAATGGCTTTCCAGACTTTTTCGTCCGGAACCTTATTGAAGTTTTTCAACTTCTCCTGGAACAATTTATCAATATTATCTTTTTTCATGGCTTAGGTAATTAAGCAATATTTATGTTTTCTTTCTTTATTTTTTCTTTTAAAATCATTCTAGCCCTCGCCAGATTTGATTTTGAAGTTCCTTCTGATGTACCTAATTGCTCACTTATCTCTTTATGTGTGAACCCATCGAGGACGTACATATTAAAGGTTAGCCTGTATTTGTTAGGAAGTTCCTGTATATAGCGCAGGAGAGTGGGGAGTTCTATATCCAAGTAGTCTGAATCAATCTCGGATTCTTCAGCTACATTATCGGTTACTACTTTCAGATACTCTTCCTTTCTATATTTCTGAAGTACCGTATTAACAGTAATCCTTTTAATCCAACCTTCAAAAGAACCTTTAAATTTATACTGACCAATCTTATCATATATGGTCATAAAGCTATCATGAAGATTATCTTCCGCCTCCGTTTTATTGCGCGAATATTTTAGGCAGATACCGAACAATATTTGTGCATAATCTCTATACAATTGTTCCTGCGCTATTCTATCTCCTCTTTTACAATTATGTATGAGTTCTTTCAGACTCAAAATATTGGTTAGATTAACAAATCTAAAATAGTAGATTATTGGTTTACAGGAACTTCAATTTCCAAATATTCTTGCTCGCCGTTTTCATCTTCTCCCATCCAGAACCTAAAGAGGTAGGTGTCTGTATAAAGGCAGACAAAGTTAAATGAACCTTCTACTTCGGCCATTCCATCGACGCATTCCGGATCATCAAACTGAGATCCAATAGGGACCACATTTCTTGTGGTTTCTGCAATAGGCGTCACATCAAATCCTTCAAATGAGACACAACCATTGGGCAACACATATGTTACATTAATTTCATAGGTCTCATGTAAAGTAAATGATACAGGTAACTCGGCACTTACTACCTGAAGAGGAACGAAATAATAATTTGGTTCATCATCGCTCAAACTACAAGAAGACAAAACAAATATGAATAATGCGAAAAACGGGGAAACTAATCTTTTCATAATCATCTATTAAAATCTTTAGTACAAGATGATTGGATCAGTGAATGGTTGCTTAGAATGCCAATAATATAGGTAATACCTTTTTCTAAATTATGCTTTTACAGTACCAATTGCTTCTTTTATTTTACCTTCTAATTCTTCCAGGAGTTCCGGATTATCTTGTAAAAGGGATTTAACCGCATCTCTTCCTTGGCCCAGCTTTGTATCTCCGTAACTGAACCAGGATCCACTCTTTTTGATAATTTCATATTGCACCCCAAGATCCAGAATTTCACCAACCTTTGATATTCCTTCACCATACATTATATCAAATTCTGCAGTTTTAAAAGGTGAAGCCACTTTGTTTTTCACGACCTTCACCCTGGTTTTATTACCCAGGACAGCACCTTCAGTATCCTTAATTTGTGTAGATCTGCGAATATCCAATCTTACAGAAGCATAAAACTTCAGGGCGTTCCCGCCGGTAGTGGTCTCAGGATTTCCAAACATAACTCCTATTTTTTCCCTTAATTGATTGATGAAAATTACAGTACAATGTGTTTTACTGATAGAACCTGTTAATTTTCGAAGTGCCTGTGACATCAATCTTGCATGCAAACCCATCTTGGAGTCTCCCATCTCACCTTCAATTTCACTTTTTGGAGTCAACGCTGCTACTGAATCTATGATCACAATATCTATGGCACCCGATCGAATTAAGTTATCGGCAATTTCCAATGCCTGTTCACCATGGTCTGGTTGTGAAATGATAAGGTTGTCAATATCTATACCTAAATTTTTTGCGTAAAACCTGTCAAATGCATGCTCCGCATCAATAAATGCTGCAATTCCGCCATTTTTTTGAGCCTCAGCTATGGCATGTAAAGTTAGCGTGGTTTTACCAGAAGATTCAGGGCCGTATATTTCTATAACTCTTCCACGTGGATATCCGCCAACACCCAAAGCAATATCTAAACCAAGTGAACCAGATGGGATAACCTCTACATCCTCAACAACATAGTCGCCCATTTTCATGACAGCGCCCTTGCCATATGTTTTATCCAGTTTATCTAATGTAAGTTTTAATGCCTTAAGTTTTGCATCTTTATCGTTGCCCATTTGTGATTTTCTATAAAATTAGGAAAGCTAAATTACCATTTCTTTTTTCATATAACAATGTCCAAAGCAACCTTTTTAGTATTACCGCATCTCCCTGTTAAGTGTTCGTACTTAAACACAAAATATTCCATGG
>Ga0265309_10000256_pt1 | contig 20025 bp, 34 predicted proteins | sample Helome_FD_192492 | JGI IMG/M metagenome (GOLD analysis project Ga0265309, IMG submission 192492) | Marine sediment microbial communities from subtidal zone of North Sea - Hel_20160524 (Illumina Assembly) | ecosystem: Environmental > Aquatic > Marine > Subtidal zone > Sediment ...
TCTGACATATCTTTTTTTCTTAAAGTGTTATTTTTAATTCCCAAATATTCTTTTCTGTAATTCTCTTGTGTTGATTTTAATTTTATTATTTCGTGCATTTGTTAATATATCCTCGTTATTTATATTCAATTTTTTGATATTTTCTAATAAAACATCTTTTACATATATCAGTTTTAATGTGAGGTTCTACTTCCCACCACCTATTGCATTTTTTACAAAACATATAATAACAATTTATTTCTTTTTTCATCTTTCTACATAATCCCTCATTTTTCCCATTCAAATCCAAAAAACCTTTTAGCGTTAGTAACCATTCCATTATTATGAAAATTTCTTAAATAACCAAAATAATTAATTATAGAATCCTTTAATCTTTTATTTATTCTTCTTTTGAGTTGGGTTTTTGTTCCCCCTTTCTCTATTATATCTTCTATATCCTTTTTTAGTTTATAATATGTCATTTTCTTTGTTTGTAAAAAACTGCTCCTATTTCTCCCACTCCCAATTTATACCCCTATTCTGTAATATGTCGAATAGTCCAATATTATCTTGTATTTCTTGCTTGTTTTTAAACTTTAATCTTAATACTTTTTCCATTTTTAAATATTGTATCTTTTTAAAGTGAGCGATTATTTAAAAAACTGCTCATTTTATTATAAATTCTTTGGTTTTGTAATCTTTAGTTATTATATCTAAATCCCTTAATTTAGCTATTATCTTTGACACATTAGATTCTTTCATATTCAAAACATCACAAATCTCTATCTGTCTAATATTAGGGTGGTTTGTTATTAAATCTAAAACTGCTTTTTTCACATCATCATAATAAAATGATGGTTCTTCACATACTGAACATAAAACCAAACCTTCACCTGTAAGGTCTGCTACTTTTCTTTGTGTGTAATGTCCATTTTCTCCACCCATACACCAATTATATTTTGGTTTTTCTGTCATTTTCTTAATATATCCTCATTGCGTTACGGTATCGTTACTTAATGATACCCTCTATTTTATATTATTTTTAATATCCTTTATCTCCTTTCGCATCACATCCTCATAAGCCTTAGCCCATGCCTTCTTTTCGTGAGGTTTGCTTTGTTCTTGATCTGCTCTGTATAGCCATCCCTGCTCGTGTGTGCCTTTCATTCTTCATTTAATCCCTTAACCATTTCTTTATGTTGTTGATATGCGGTATCAAAATCTATTATTATGTCTTGTTTATCTTTCTGCTTTTTCTCTTTATATTTCTTAGCATGAAGGAAATATTTATATTTTTGTATTTCAAAATTACAAGATGAAGAAGATTTATATATATAATCTAAAAACGAGTTCTTAGTAAAACAGACTTCTTGAGAATTATATCTCTGCAATAAATTAACACATAACTCATACTCATTAATAATTATCTTATTAAGTATCTCTAAGAAATACTCGCAAGGAGTATCATTAATTGTAATAAATTTATCTTTATACAAGTTAAATAGTTCTGCTTTATTCATTCTTATACACCTCTTTAATGTGTTTTTCAATTTTAGTTAAGCTTACGTGGTCTATTCTTCTGCTTTTATTATTAATATCTTTAATTATCAATCTAATAATATCTTCGTCATTTAATTTGAATAAATCCCATAGTTGAACAATATCTTTATTATGTCTAATAATGTTATTTTTTAATCCTTCTATCTGACAGAAATTATTATAAGCATTCTTAAAATCATCCTTAGCAATATAAACAATACCTAAATGATTCTGAATATTATAATTATTACTATTATTATAGTTTCTAGTATTTAAATTTTTAAATGCATACTCCAAACTTTCAAAACTACATATATAATCATAAAATAATTCTACAGGTGTTTTGTTTAATTCGTTAACATCCATTTTAGCTTTAGTATGGTATGGTTTTAATGCCTGTTGGTGGTTAAAATCTAGATTGTGTAAGTATTGTAATAATATCGGTAATTCTTTAGGTATTTTTTCGCATAACTTGCACCCTATCTTTTGGGATTCGTCTAAATTCTTGCCTAGACTATGCGTTAGATGATAAGAACCCCTACGCTTACCTAAATCTATAGGGTTCATCTGATTACTGAACACAAAATTAAGAAAATAAACGTCACTCTCATACTGGTTTTTTCCCTTTTCATTGATTAGTGTTGAACCCTCTGTAATAGTTTCCTTTAAAGTTTCCACTAATTCCAAATCCCTTTTCCCCTCTTCGAGAACTAATACTAATAATTCTGGTAAAAAGGCGTTAAAGTCATTGTTTAATTTTTTCATCAGAATTTTTTTAGTATATTGTTGAAAAATTGGTTTGATTATATGTTTATAAAATATACCTTTCCCAGCAGCTTCACCAGGATAAAATATTATACAGTCTTGGGATTTTTCTGCTGGATATTTAAGTTTATCCGCTATCTTCATTAATGTATCCTTAATGGCATTATCATCTTTATTATGTAGATTGTATAATAATTTATATATGTTATTCGCTTTAATTTTAAATTCTTGAAAGCTAAAAGATTTTTCTAGATTATAATTCTCATTATTTAATGTTTCTATTAATTTATATGTGTTGAAATATTTTTTATCCTCTTTAATAAAGATTATTTCTTTTATGGGTTTAAAACCTATTTTGTTAATTAGTATAACTTCCTGAATAATAATCCCTCCTAGTATATCGTTAAACTTTGTATTCCTATCAAATTTTAATTCAGAATAGACATACTCATATATATCTATTCCCATATCCCTTAATTCTATAACGATAATCTGTTTCAATCTTGTATTATTAAGTTGAGTAAATGTTTTCTCAGTTGAATTATATAATATAAATTCATTCTCTGCCTTTTCTTCTTTTGCTCTGTAAATTTCTAATCCGAATCCTTTAAGTGTGGTCATTTGGGTATATATCCTTAAAGAAATAGAAAAGTTTAAATAGTATTAAATACTAGTATATGTATTCTAATTCTCTAAACGGGTGCAATCACACCCAACCGTTATTAACGATTTAATAATATCTTAACAAATAAACTTTATATATATTTGTATTTTTTATAAATAGTAACAAATCAATTGTCATGTCAATTCAATTGTCAATTCAATTGTCACTCGAATTTTTGAGGTACAGCCTTTCTTCTATTATTATTTATTATTTATTGACAATTGACAAATAAATAAATAATAAATAATAACAATAGAAATACGTATAAAAAAGAGTAGAATAGTAAAATAAATTGTCTCATTTGTCACAAGTATTAGAATTCTTATAGTATACCCCCCTCAAGTACCAAAATTTACAAATGTCTTTCAATTGTCACAACTGTCAAACAATTGTCTCATCTGTCACATCTGTCAGAAAAAAGAAAATATTTATTATTAAAATTCTATATCATATCTAAGAATATTTTTCTCTTTAGCTATTTCTACATGATTAATTACTTCATAGTACAAAGCGACCATACTAATATTAATTTTAAGCACGTTGTAATGTGTTCTGACGCGACTTTTAAGTTTTAAGTATTCGCGATAATACTCATTCTTTTTTCTCTCTTCATTTGTAGCCTCTTTAGTTTTAATAAAATTTATATAATTCTGAGGCTTTCTTAATAGTTTATTTGTTATCAGTTCATTACTGAATAAACAACTCTTACCACTTTGATCAAGTGTTTCAATATATTTCTCTTTCTTTATATCTATTGTGAAATACGTATAGTTATTACTCATTTTTTAATGTTCTCCATTCGTTCTTGTCTCTTTTCCTATTAAACAGATTCCAGTACTCCTTTTTACTAATCCTAGTAGAATTATATGCCTTGGCGGTTCTCCTGTCCGGTTTAGCCTTGTAATAACATTTTACCGGATTGTTTTTAGTGCCTTTAACGATACTGAACAGAATAATATTAGTCTTTCTGTTGAATAGCAATATTTGTTTTTTTACCATTTGTCTTTTAAATAGGTAATCAATAAAGAATTATCTTAATATATAATATTTTATTATCACTAAATAGTAAATAAAATTAATCTGAGGGTAACGCTAAAAGAGAATATAAGGCGTTACCCTCATAGTTACAAAAAACCAAAACAAGGACAAATGATTAAATAATGTAATAAGTTATCAAAGGTGGCAACCATAATAATAATTATACCTCATAAGCTCTCACACTTAGTCATAGGTAATATAATAAAGATATATATTATTTATAAAGTTTTAGAAATCTGCAATAATGTTATATTCTGTGTTCATTCCTTCTCCTGTCCTTGTAAGCTTGAATACTTGCCCGTCCTTATAATCGTGTGCAATAGTTTTTATTACTTTGTTGCCCGCTTCCCAGACACCAACGAAAATGTTTTTATCTTTGTCCTCTGCAGTGATATCTATTGCGTATTTAGTTACTTTCTTAATAGACCCGTCATTTTCTTTGAATTCCTTAACTACGGTTACGATTTTTGGTGAGTTTAGAGTAAACTTGTAAACCCGGTTTACCACTGGTTTAAACCAGTTACCTTGTGTGTCTACTTTTTCCTTAATAGTTTCTAAGTCCTTTTCGTTATTTAAGTCATACATAATCTGTTCTTTTTCTTCTTCAGGTGTGTTCAATTCTTCTACTTCTATGTCCGTTTTTTCTACTTTTTCCATGTAAATATATTTATTATTTGATGTTTTATAAAGATTTAGAATTCCTTAATTATTGTACTCCCCCCTAAGGGGGTGGTGGTTAATGAGGAATATTTCCTATAGTAGTATCACTTAGTCCTGTAAGTTCTGTTATTCTTCTACGAGTTGTTTTATTGCGTTTTAGCTCGGCTATACAGTTATCTCTTTGCTTTAACACGTTTTTTAGTTTTATTTCTATTTTATCTTCCTCACCCGCGTATTTCTCGTCTCTGTATTTAGCTTTCTTATCAAGATAGTCTTTTTCAGGGATTATACCCACTTTTCCAAACTTACCCCTGAAATGAATTAAAGATTTTGGGTACTTATCATATTTAGAGTACATATACTCTTTAAGCTCTTTTCTTCGCTTCATGTTAAACACAGTGTAAATCCCACGCACAACTTTAAACCTATCCTTGGGGTCATCGTACTTATGCACTACTATTATTAATTTTGCACGGTGTAACCCCACATACGGATCTATGTCATTAGCGGATGGCAATATAATTATATGTACTTGGTTCTTGTCACCCACCTCAGACAAGAAGTTATTATACTCTACATTAGACTTACTCATCTGTCTTAGTTTGTTTAAATCCCTTCTTGCCTCATCGTGTGAGTGTATACTGTACTTGGGCGTGTTTAATGATTCTTTCATATAGTCAGTGTAGACAAAATGAATATTATCTATACCGAACTTAGTTTTAAGTTGTGTGCCTAAATATGCGGCTATCTGGTCTCTTAGCTCGGATTTACCCGCACGTTCCACACCCGCAATCAATATAGGGAAATCGTCATTTTGTTTCATGTGAGCCACGCCTTTATCAAGATTATACTTTAATCGTGCTTCCATGTAATATCTCTTTCCGTTAGCTTCTACTATTACCATTCTTTAAAATGCGTCCCAATCATTATTCTTATATATCTGGATTCTGTTAATCTCTAGCTCGGTGAGTATCTGTGAACAGTAGTTCATTACTCTTTTACTGTTCTGCTCGGTTATATAGTCATCGATATAGAAAGCATCTTTCAAGACTTTCTTTTTGTTTTTAGTTATCACATCAAGTTTATTCTTATCGTTAATCTCCAGATAGAAAAGTTTATACCTTCTCTTAAACTCGTTAAGCGATAACGCCTTATTATTACCGTACCGTAATAACTCTGCGTATGCGTTAGACAGTTCTTGATATTTTGTGTATATGACTCTTTTAACTTCCTCGTATAAAGGCATAGCCGCACCTAAATCATTATCTCTTGAATAAGCCATATTTACTAAACCCCTCTTTGATAGTGAATAATAAAGGTAGCCAGATAAAATTAGCCACTATTTCCGCCGCCGTGCCTGAGTTCTGGTAACATGCAATTGTTGCAGCGTTTGCTTCAGCTATCTTCTGGGCGAATAAATCAATACTTAGCACCATTGCGATAGCGATAATTAATAATACGTACATTAACCAACGCCTGTGTTTTTTAACGTCATCTAAATCAGATTGACTTATCCCGCTCTCGACAATTGTTTTCTCTATCAGTGCCTGATTAGTAGTAATCCTGTTACCCAGAAAAAAGTTCTTAGGCATTATGTCTGAGTAAGAACCTTCAATCACTGGCACTTTAGCCCCGAAGTCCTCATATTTAGCGAACGGATGATTAATTAGTATACCTTGTTTCTTTTCTCCGTTTATCTTTGTGGTATACTTAATACTGGAATCGTTGAAGTCTATTATATGGTATTTGGGTATACCGTTATACCTGAACTCTTTAAACAGTCCTTTACCTTTATTTTTCAATCTTCTAAGCTTTAATAACGTAATAGCAAAATTCATGCCCACAGTTTTATTTAATATGTTAATTAATACTGCTGTACTGAATACTCCCAGTATCGCCATACCTATTAATATTTGTGTATACTTATCGGGTGTAACGTTAGCCATCGTTATTATTAATACCAGTAATACCATTATTATTGTTATTACAAATAACGCTCCTGATGTTTTCTTCCAGAACTCTTCTTTTATCCTTTTTTCTATATTGTTTTCTTCCATTTTATTCATTAGCTCATTCTCCTTACCACACCCATAAGTTTATTCTTATAATCTGTTTTCTCTTCCACTTGTTTTTGTACGTCCACGTTTCTTGTTTCTTGGATACTGGTTATACTTGCCTGTCTCTCCTGTCCTCTTCTACCCATTGATGTAATAGTAGTAGACACAATGTTGCCCGTCATATACAGATCGTCTAACTGTGGTAGTACGTTATGCGTATCTTTATAATCACTGAAGATGTCGCTTATTTGTTTTTCGTGGTTCATTATATCCTCATAATATCCGTTCTGTTTTAGTTGTTTAATATGTTCTAGTAGTTTAAAAACTTCCCCTTTAGCTTCTAACTGATTATATACTATTGAGATATTATTCTGTTTAAAGTACTCTTTTAATTGTTCAGGCGTTTTTATATCATACAACGCCATCCTATTATTCATGAAGTTTATGTCTTCGTTGTATTGTAGCTCTAGTATCTTCTGAATGAAGTTATACCGGTGATGATTCTCCGACCATCTCCGAACATCCTTAACCTCGTTCTCTTCATAGAATGCGTACCTACTTTCAAACGGCAGCTGTTTAACCGCCTTAGTGGTGGGCGATGGTTTACTTAGCTGTGCCGCGTACTGTAAAGAGTTAATAGGCGTTTCGTTGTAGGATTCTATATTATTGTTTGTTCGGCTGTCCTCTTCTGCTTCCTCGTCCTCTGTATAGTATTTGTCATCCTCATCCTCTTCTGCTTCCTCTTCCTGTAGCGGTTCGTCTTTGAGGTACTCGCTATACTTCTCCTTATTTTTTTTGTTTGTTTTGAACATCTATAATCCCTTCCTTATGTTTATTCTTCATTCCTTCTATGAGTATATATATTACTAATAGTGTTAATGCTATACTTATATCTGACATAATAATAAAATACGCTATTGCGAATAATAATATATAGCCAATGTTTTTATATGCAAAGAATTTATGCATCTTATTCATGTGTTCTTTCTCCTCATTTATTATGTTTATTTTTACCATACTCTTTAAGTCCTCGCCATACGTTTTTCATGTTACCTTTATTGATTTTTATTAAATCACAAATCATTAATATCTCTTGAATAAAGCCCATGTCATCCGATTTAACAAAATCGTACCATTCAGACTTTTTATCATAATCAAATAATAACCATTCATCATCCGCATTATTCATAATCACTAGTTTAGATGATTCCCTGTGATATGACTTTGTGTAAAGCTTCCGCCATATCTCCATTCTAAGCTTTTTATTAGCATCCAGATTCTCAATGAATGTCTCTTTTACCTTTTCGGGATTTTGTAAATCCTTCTCGTCTATCTTCTTTTTTATATCCATTGTTTTTTTATATCCTGCTTGTTGTAGTGTACTCCTTGATTTTATTATTATTATCATAGACCTCTATTAAGCCTAAGTTAATTAATACTTTCAAGTTCTTTCTTACATCGGCTTGATCTATCTCTAATATATATGAAAGCGTTTTAATTCTTTGTATCCCTTTCCTTTCAATGTATATTAATAATGTTAACTGTGTTCTTGTTAGTCCTTTAATACTTGTTCTTTGTTTCTCCATAGTAGCGATATTAAAAACAGATAGAATACTAAATTAACTAACGACCAGATAGCTTCGGATATGGCGTTATAAGGTATTATCTTAGTATTAGACCATTCCTTAGAATCATATATATTGTGTGGTGCGTACGTATTAGTTGTTAATTTACTCACATCAATCCCTAAAGGTTGATTGTTATTAGTTTCACTCTCATAATATAATGTCTCCATCTGATACCTAGCAAATTCCGGAGCGGAGATTTGTTGCGTTAATGATTGTAATTCCCATACCTCGCTCACCATCCCAAAGGCACACACCGCCATTAAGATAAATCTAAGGTAAGGCTTAAACGTCTCGCGGTATTCTAATATTTTGTCATAATTATTCTTCATCTCTGTCATTTAGTAATAAATTTATAACAATTAGCTTTTAAAAATATTTCTTAATCACCCCAAAAATTTATATATGATTAATAGTACATAATTTCTAATGGCATTTAAAATAAAATCATCGAGAGGTAAGGTTATAGTTGGCGGGTTTAAAGGTGGTAAAGTTGTAAAGAAGAATAGTACTCGAATAACAACACCAAAGAATAATAATAAGAAGTTATATACTAAGGCGGTTAGTATTAAGACCGGGAAAGAGTATTATGTTGTTGATGGTAAGCTAAAGAAATCCAAACCAATACTTAATAAATCCCGTTCTAGTAATAGGAATACAAGTTCTCGCTCGTCCGGTAAAGTAACGGTTAGTATTACTAATACTAAAACTGGGGTGCGTACTAATACTGTACAGGATATCAATACAGGGAAACTCATATCATCCAAAAAAAAGAATCTTAGTGTAGCGGAGCGGTTTAAGAATATCTTAGACGAACAGAACCGGTATTCAAAAAGGACAACACAGGACAAGAAGAAACCCAAATCAAAGAACCCAGTTAAGTCTAAGCTTTCAACTAAGAGTAAGAAGAAACCCAAAAAATAATAATCCCCTATATATTTATATACTTTTATTATACTAAATATTTATAATGGGTTCAAGTTTCAAGATAAGAAGTGCGAGGGGTAAGGTTATTGTTGGCGGAATTAATGGCGGTAAAAAGCTAAGAGCTAAGAAAAAAACAACCACAGTAAGGAGTGTTAAGACTGGTGAGAAATTTTATTTAGTGGACGGTAAACTAACTAAACAAGTACCCGTTGAAGTACCAAAGGATATTAATATTAAAAGTGGTAGTGTGAGAAATTTCGGTACTGGTAGGGGTGAGGTTTCTATAACGGATACTCGAAGAGGAACACAGACAACACAAATAGTAGATTTAAAAACTGGTAGAACTATTTCGGAAAAAAGAAGGAAGCTTAGTTCTGGCGAAAAGTTTAAGATGGCACTAGAGGAACAGAGTAAACAAAGTAAAAAAACTACTCAATCACCTAAACTCTTTACTTCATTTGCGAGTAGGCAAGAAAGAAGAAACCAACAAAGAAGTTTAAACCATTTTGAGAGAATCCTTTCCAGACCCGCCAGTAATGGTTTTGGCAGTATTACTTTATCGCCTAAGAAAGCCCAAGATTTATTTATTAAAGAGAACCTAAAACAAAGTCTAAGTAAGGTTGAAAGGAACATTAAAGATGTATTTACTAAGCAAGAAATTAAGCGTGCAGTAATTCAAGGTTTTAAAGATGAACATAAGACTTTTAATAATTTCATTAATAGTGAGTTACAGGCAAAGGCGAGAACATTAACACCTACTAAGTATGCTAATAACATTGTGAAGGTTTATAAAGGGTTGGATAAATATAATAAGAACTTCGATAGAATGCGTAATGATGCGATTAGAGGCGATAGGAATGCACGTGCGGCATTATTAGGTATAGTGTCCGCACCCACAAACATAATACAGGGTGTAACAGATATTATTGTATTGAGTGCATTATTTTTCAAAGATTTATTCACTGACACTAAGAGAGTATTTAATGCTATTACCAGTATAAAGAAAGTAGACATAGACAGGGCGGGTAGAAACATAGGAGTTAATTTATATAATGCAAATCCTTCTTCATTTTATCGTGGTGCGGTAGAAGTAGCGACTTTTTATGTGCCCGCAGGATTAATAGGTAAATTTAATAGGAGCATTCAAAGGCTTAGACCTTCCTTTGTTGCAGACACATCAACAGGATTTACCATTAAAAGCAATCCTGTTTTAAATAAATCTTTATCCTCTGTACCCAATTTCCTTAAAACAAATATTCCTATTCTGAAAAAGTTTAAAAGCAATCCGGACATCATACTAAAAAAACAAACTGTTAGTAGTGGTGCTAAAACATTATCAGAACAAACAAGAATCGCTGGTGAAACTGTAACAGCAGTTAACGCAGCCGCAGACCAATTAACCACATGGTTAAAAAGGAAGAAGATAGTAAGAAAGCCTATTGTAGAAAAAAATAAACAATTTCCGAAAGGCGAGAACAGTTTTCCTGAAAAATATAAAGTTATATTAAATAAGTTTGATAATGGGGTTAAATTATCACAACAAGAATTTGCCAGTATTAATAAATATTTACAAAAAAATGTCGCCCCAAATGTAACATTATTAGAAAGAAGTTTATACCTGGATCCAGCAAGTGGGTTAAGGGTTAGTAGATTAAAATTACAACCACAGGCACAGAGGACAGCAACTTTTAAAGACATACTAAAAGGTGATTTTAAATTAATAGACAGACAGAAACCGCAAGTATTAATATTTCAAAATGCAAAAGTGGCAAAATTTCCGGCAAGTTTAAAGAAGATTGAAAAGAGACTTCAAGAAGGAAAGAAACTAACCACTAAAGAAACTAATCAATTAATAGAATGGCAGGTTCAAAGTGGCAAAGGTAAGTTTAAACCTGTCGGTAGTACAATATATCAAGGAGGGCGAGAATTAGAAATAACATTACCACCAGGAGATTTCATTAAACGTATTAAGAAAGTTGGTTTTACATTCATTGAGGGTAAGAAGGTTAATTTTGTCACCGCTGAGGCATGGACACCGCCACAATCTATTAAGAACAATATACAGAAAGCTCAGGAAGGCAAACTTAAACCGGAACAGGTAACTAAACTAGAGAAAGAGTTATCTTCATCACTGGGTAGAAAGATAAAAGTAGAAACCCCAGACATTAAGGCAGGTGTTAGAAGGGTATCAAGTGAAACACCTTTACTTAGAGTTAAAGGTAAATTCCTAAGAGTATTAAGACCATCTAAAGTAATTAGGCGTGTAAGAAAAGGTAAAAGAAGAATTTCATCTATTAGAAAATCCACAGTTAGAAAACCCGGTACAAGGAAAACTATAAGAAAAACACCAGTAAGAAGTCAAAAATCAAAAAGAATTACTTCAAGGAAAATTAGTAGAACACCAACTACTAGAATATCAAGAATAGGGAGAAGAACCATAACAAAAAGGTTAACACCAAGAGTTAGAGGTTTAAGTGGTAGGCTAGTTAGGAAACCACCCATAAAGAAAAGAAGAAGATTACCTAAGAAACAAAAAGAAAGCATAAAATCAACCAAAGGAAAACTGGGCGAGATAAGATATAAAGAGGGCAATAAAGTAAAGCGTATAAGATTAGGTTTACCATTCAATAAGGCTCTGAGGGTTGCAGGTATCGCAACAGATAAAACACCCAGAGCCTCAATGACGGTTAAGGCGTACGGTAAGACAAAGAAGAAGGATAGTAGGAAGCCTGTACTACGTAAGTTCAGAATCAAGAAAGGTAAAAACCCATTAGTGCAGAAACTTGTTGAGAAGAGGAAGTATAGAATAGACACTAAAGGCGAGAAAAGAGGTTTGAAAACCGCTAAGGCAATTAAACAGGCGGCTAAAAGAATAAGTAAAAGGAAACCTAAGAAGAAAAAGTAGAGATTAAAAATGATTCTTAATTTATTTATTGTGCTTTTCACTATTGTATTCTTATTAATTCCCACTATATTACTTTATGGTGTTTTAGGTTTTTATGATACAGTGATTATTTGGGTAATATTAATGGTGGTAATCTCGCTTATGAATAAATTTAATAACAAAAAATCCCCTAAACCATTTTAAAGACTTATTTTGAATAATAATTAAAGCCTCCGGGCTGGAATATTAAAAAATGAAATCAACATTATTCAGTAAGAAAGGAGCATTTGATGCTAAAATGGGTGTAGACTTAGGTTTATCAGCTATTTTTGTTCTAGCGATTGGTCTAACAATTGTTACGGAAGTAATTAACAACATATCACTAACAGGTATTGCGGACACAGTGGCAGGTTATGCACCTTTAATAGTAGTAGCAGTATTCATCTACGGTGTAGCAAGAATGGGTGGAGTAATTTAGAGGTTTCTATAATATGAAATCCACATTATTCAGTAAAAAAGGTGCATTCGATGCTAAGACTGGTATGGATTTGGGTATAGTTGCTATTTTCGTTCTAGCGATAGGGCTTAGTGTAGTACAGGATTCTATTACCAATCTAACAACAGCGGCAGTTAATGATACAGCGACTTTAACAGGTATAGCTGCAACGGTTATAGCTTACGCACCTCTAATAGTAGTAGCGGTATTCATCTACGGTGTAGCAAGAATGGGTGGAGTAATTTAATTAAAACTTCCCTATAAATTTATATAAGTTAAATTTTCTTTATTATATATGAGAAATAAAAAAGCCCAGGGTATAGGTGGGTTATTAAGGGTAATCGTATTAGGCATATTATTTTTAGCTTTCTTTCCAGTGTTCGAGGGATTACTAGAGGCAGCAGCAGGAGTACATACGGGTACTATCGCATGGGCTATATATTCTATAGTGTTTTTTGTGTTATACTTCTTTTTGAGATTCGCATTTAATCTGGGGGCAGACAGTTAAAATGTTATTCAAAAACAAGAAAGGTGATTTCATGTTAGACATTATCACAATATTTCTATTATTGTTTGTTCTGTTCTTATTGTACCCGGCTCTAAACGGTTTAACGCTTGACGTGGTTAACGTTGTTGAAGATCCTATATTGATATTCATGATAAAAGCATTCGTGTTATTTGTTTTATTGGGTGTTATCAGTTATATATATGTCCGTGCTTCTGGTGGGGGTATAACAGAATGAGAATAATACATAATTTGTTATTCATATTATTAATTTTTGTATTGTCTATTAATTTGGTTAGTGCAGATTTAGAGCAGGATTTACTGGCATATTATGATTTTAATGGTGATACTGTTGACGGGACAGGTAATGGTAACGATGCTAATAATTTCGGAGCAGTTTTAACTGTAAATAAAAATAATATATCTAATGAGGCGTATTTTTTTGATGGTATAGATGATTATATGATAAATCCTATTGATAGTAATTTAGATTTTGAACCTAATCAGATTGGGAGTTGGCATTTTTGGGCTAAGAGAAATGACACTTTAACTACCACTGAGGAGAAATTTTTCCAGGGTGGCTTTGCAAATGGTTTCACAATCTCAAAAATTAGTAACACGCATATACGTGTTAGATTTGATTGGACAGAGTTTACTGATTTCAGTTATTCATTAGATGATAATTGGCATTTTTTCTCTATTATTAAAAGTGCTACTAATTATACGTTATATATTGATGGTTCTAAAATTGGTGGAACTGCTACATATAGCGGCGATATTACCCAGGACACCGGATATGACACTTATATTAATGGTAATGGTGGTCAATATTTTAAGGGGACAATTGATGAGATAAGAATTTATAATAGAACATTGAATACGACGGAGATTAATTCTTTATTTGCTTGTTATGATTCATGCATTAATACTTCTGAAAATAATATACCCGTAGTTAATCAGTTAACTGTAAATTATATACAAGACAATAATAAATATGAGGTTAACGCTAGTGCGTTTGATTCTGAAGGTGACAGTATCGAATTTGAATATAGGTTATATTATGGTAATGGTAGTCTTTATCAAAATGGGTATCATTCAAGATTAAATATATCTCGAGTGCCGGATTTTGATTTAACCCAAAATATTATTAACTCCGGTTTAATGAGGGATAATAATTTAAGCACTTTCGGTTTCGCAAATTCTGGGAATGCTTTTATTAAATATTCATATAATAAATCAAGTTTATACACTGGCGGTGTTTTTAATTTAAGTGTTTTTCCAAATATCACTAACGAGTATAAATCCTTTGATTTAACTGGTATAGGTTGTTTGAATACAAGTAATATTAATATCCAGATTGGTTGGCATTCTTTAGCACTTTCTCAATATAATATTACTTGTGGTAATTTTACTAATCGTAGTATATATAGCGTAGGTAATATGTCACCCGGTGTTAATAGTATAAGTGAATTATTTATCTCCCAAGAAGTTCAGGAGATAGTACCAGATAGCACATTAGTTAATATATTAAATCATTCGGCTTATGATTCCAATATGATTATAAGTGTACGGGCTTTCGATGGTTTGAATTATAGTGAATGGGTAAACCATAGTTATGACTCAATAAACCCATCATTAAATACAACTGAGTATATAGAAATAAATTCTTATAAAATTAATTTTAGTAGTTTAATAGAGTGTAATGATTTGAATCTAAGTTATTGTATTGTTACAACTGATGAGGGAAATTCATTTAGTTTTACAAATACATCGTATACCTTTGAAACAAACGGAAACCATACTTATAATGTTACTGCAGTAGATATACACGGGAATATGAACATAAGCCTAAATAATATTATATATATAAATCCTACCATATATATATACTTCGATAATCCGCCGGGTACGCCATTACAAGATATATTAATTGATAATGTTTTGTATAGTGATTATTATTCTTTTAATCTATCCGATATTAGTGGGAATTTACCTTATAACCATACTTTCGAGTTTAGTAAAGATGGATATGTTTCTACAAATAATACATTATTATTAACTAATAATGTTAGTTCTAATATTACTTATGATGCAGATTTAGTAATAATATATATTAAGGTGTATGATTTTTATGATAACTCCTTACAATTAATTTTTAATTTGACTATGACAAATCTTTCAAATAGTTATTCTGAAGTAAATGTATTGGATGGTGAATTTGCATATAATATAACCCCCCATGATGATGTGGAGTTTATATTATCCGGAATTGGTTATTCAACAGCTAAACTATATAATACTATATTGGGTAACTCAATAATTAATCTAACGGCGTTCTTAACTCCGGCTAATTCAACAGACGTTGTAAGTTTTTTTGTTAAAGAATTAGGCACAGAGACACCTTTAAATAATGTTAATATAGAAGTCCAACAACTACAGAACGGTAGTTTTGTTACTATTGTAATGGCACAATCAGACGATAACGGGCAATCATATGTAGAGATAGATATTACTAAGGATTATAAATTTGTGTTCAGTAAAGATAATTATGTTACCGCAACATCTAACGCCATACCCGGAACCACAAGTTATACAGTAAACCTTAATCCTTCCGGTAGTTCTTTTACTTATATTGATGATATCAGTTATATGTTCTTACCTGTATCAACATTATTATACACGCCTAATAATTATACTTTCGAGGCGTTCATATCAGGCACTTCAATTACTAGTATGCTATACACTATCACAGACCAGAACGGAAATTTAGTATATAACGCTACTTCAACCAATCCTACAGGAACAACGTTTTTGTATGATTTTGAATTACTAAACAGTACTAGTTATACAGAATTAGTACAGAACATTACTTATATACGTAATGGGATAACTAATAGTTATACAAAACTACATAAGGTTGATTCACTTACAAATAGTAGTATCATGTATTACCTACAAGAATATAAACAGGATGACTCAGAAGAGAGCCAGTTATGGAGATGGTTAGTTATGGTTATATCTTTCGGTGGTACTTTACTAATAGCAAGAACCGCGGGCACAGGCGTTAAAGGTATGAGTTTATTGGGTATTATGTGTATAGGGTTCTTTACCTTTGTTGGCTGGATACCTATAGCTTACTTTGGTGCTATAACCATTGGAGCATTAATATTATTAATGGGGGTGTTACTACAATGAACTACGGAATATTTGTAGTCATTAGTTTAGTGCTTAATGTATTCATTGCGGTATTGTTCCCTGAGTATATAGGTTTACAAGATCCACTAGGTATAACCGATATTAGAACTCAACAGTTTAACGAATTGGACGGTAATACTAAAAGTTATTATATTAATCAGGGCGTGTTTAATGCGGATGGAACACCGGCAAGTAATTTCGAAGATTTAAAAGATATTCATTTAGCGGGTGAACAGGAGGCAGGGGTAACGTTAACAGATTTCGGGTTCAGTTTCCTTGACTGGGTGAAAGTGGGTATTAACTTTTTTAAGAGTATAGGTGTGTTCTTTGTTGCATTCCTTGTAATAATATATAATCTAGTACCACCTTTCAATTCATTATTATTCATACCATTAAGTATAATGTATATGTTCAGTTGGGTTAAGTTCATCATGGGGAGGTAAAAAAAAAGTGTCTATATTAGCGGAAACATTCGGACAATCAGGAACAGCCTCACAGTTCTTCGGTGGGCAGTGGTGGGCTGTGGGTATATTACTAATAGTGATACTGGTATTATATTTCTATGCCCGTGGATTATCTGCGGAGGGTGTAGCTTTATTCCTGTTCGCTGCAGTCTTGTTTATCTTGATTGATGAGTTATTTGTCATGCCGCAAGAGTACGTAATGTTAATCATAGTATTAATACTAATGTTCTTCGGGTTCATGCTCTGGAGGTTCATAGGTAAATGAACTTACAAGTAGTTAAGATTATCTTAATGAGTTTCAATAAGATAAACAATGAATCAAGGTATAACTACCAAATAAAGATATTAAAGAAGTTCATACGTGAGTGTGATTTCTTTGCCGGTAAGCGTAAGAAGGCTTATAGTCTAATAAACAAAAAACAATTTAAATGATAAATGATAAGAAATATTAATATGGGGATAAGAGAAATGTTTTACAGAACGAATAAAAACATCATGGATAAGATTAAGTATTTACAACTAAAGAAGAAGATACTTAGTAGCCTTACTAATAGTGAACTGGAAATATTATATAAGGAATTCATTAATAAAGACTTATACAATATTAAGCGTGAGATAAATAGCGATAAAATGGTGCGTGTTAGACTAAACAGGCAACAGTTAATACAGAAGCTACACTTTAATGTTGACTTAGACATTATATGTGAGCATAACAAGAACGCTAAGAGGTTGAGAGAACAATGGATATAATATTTCATTTATGTTTATTATTCGTAATAGGCATTTTCTTTTTTATATATAAATACAGTAGTAACCATAATCCTATGTTATTTATAATCCTGTTCAGTGTTCTAGGTTTATTCCTATTATGGCAGGGCGACATGTATATTAAGACTGGGGACGTAGGCACTATTAATTATAGTGGTGGTATTGCTACGGGTGTAACATTCACGCCGGAGAAGATAGATATAAGTAATTATGAATGGGTTATATTTCTAGCGTATTTGAGTTTCTTATTATTGAGTATAATTAACTTAACTATTCGTGAAGAATATAACGAGAAGAAATAATTAAAGACTTATTTATTTTCTTCTTAATTTATCTAATACTATACTTGAAACTAATATAATAACTGATAAAAGACTTATTAAACCAATAATTTCCTCATTTGAATAGATGGTATTATATACAGCTATTATAATAGTTATGTAAATTATTCTATTATGTTCGATATTCATTTTACACTCTCAAAGTCTAACGGGAATTTTTTATCTTTCCAGCATTGCACATGCATAATCAAACCACCATTAAACATAAACGCCATTGTTGACGGATTAACATAATTACCGCACCCGCAGCATTTATACTCTAAATTCAGGTTAAGGTGATTCTTTGCCTTATTCTCTATATCTTTAATCCTGTGGTTCAATTCTCCAATATGATTACTAAGGAAGGTTAACTCTCCCTTAATGTATTCTATTACTATATCTTTATCTTTTTGTATGTTTATGTTATCTTTCATTGTTCTTCAACCTCTCTTGTGTGTAGTTTAATATTCTTATAGCCACATCAACTCTCTTGTGTGCTTTCTTTTCTTTATCCGCGTCAAAGTGTACTTTAATTATGCCTTTCTTAGTTGTACCTAATTCTATGCTGCAGTTATCCTCTTCTCTTTTATATGTGTTCATTTTTATTTATCCTGGTAAAAGCATATAGTACAATAAGCTTTTAGTCCTTTATAGTCCGCAATAATAACCATGTCCTCATCATATAACCTCTTACAGTCGTAGCATTCGTATTTAACCATTTATATAAATCTCCTTCCGGTAATACATTTAGTAATGTATCTTGTTTCTTCTTCGGGTGCTAAAATAAATGCACAAAATATATTTATACATTTCTTTGTAATGTTTTCATTGATTATTATCATTCTGCAATCACTCTCATTAGTTCTGTGATATTATCTATATATGCAATATAGCCATTATTCAATCTAACCTTATAACCTTGCATTGTTTTAATAATGCTTTTGTTGTCACCATTTGCCATGATACTTTTTATATTTAGATTTATTATATAAATATTTGTTATCACTAGACAATAAATAAAATCTTACTCTTCGTGTATTGATTTAGGGGTTACTATAGTACCCGCCAGATACTCCTCTACTTGTGCCGCTGTCTTAGAATTGTAATGTAACAATGTTGTTTTAATATCCTTGTGACCTAGTATGGTTTGTATAACTACATCAGGCAATTTCATTTCATACCGAAAATAATTCTGTGCAGATGCTCTTAATGCATGTGTAGAGAAATTACCCCTAACTAATATCTTATACCATCTTCTTCTTATCCTGTGGTCTATTGCCTGTCTCGACATCAATAACCCTTTAATATTATTCTTGTACCAGAACCAAACTTCATTCATCATGTACGGATCAAATACATAAGTTCTTCTTGACTCTCTACTCTTTGTTTCTATTTTCCTTTTCAGGTTTCTTGTATCTTTAAACTCTGCGGGTATATTAATAAACAATACTTTATGCTCTTTGATTACTTCTATTTGTAACCATTCTAATCTACACTGGCTTATCTCTGTCGCTCTCATCCCTGCATACGCACCCAGTATAAATATAATCCTATCCTTACTATCTGTTAATTTATTCTGTAGAAGAATCTTTTCTGTGGGGGTTAAGGCTTTATCTGCAGCACTCCCCCTCTTATCTCTAACGTCTATGTGTTTCATTCTTTCCTCTTACTTTATTATCACGCCCTAATCTTTTATATTCATCATATATAACATTATATAGAGAATATACAATCATAACTATTAATACAAATATTATAGACATGTTTATCATTATCCAAATATTAATATTTTCAAATAAAATACTACCTAATACTAACTGAAAGAAATATATACTTATACTACTTAATATTATACATTCTTTAATAAATTGTTTTTGTTTATCGTTCATTTTTTATACTCTTTGTTTTCATGTTTACTAATCCATATAACTATTATTACTGAATAACTTATTACAGTAATCCATATCAATAAATCCAATTAAAAGGAGTGTTTGATAAATCTTGTATAATTAACACTAATCCTATTAATATAATAACATTATATAGAGAATATACAATCATAACTATTAATACAAATATTATAGACATGTTTATCATTATCCAAATATTAATATTTTCAAATAAAATACTACCTAATAC
>Ga0265309_10000259_pt1 | contig 19892 bp, 14 predicted proteins | sample Helome_FD_192492 | JGI IMG/M metagenome (GOLD analysis project Ga0265309, IMG submission 192492) | Marine sediment microbial communities from subtidal zone of North Sea - Hel_20160524 (Illumina Assembly) | ecosystem: Environmental > Aquatic > Marine > Subtidal zone > Sediment ...
ATTATCGTTTAAATATAAATTACCATTGCTATTATGTGTTCCGTTATTTGTATATTCATCTCCAAAATAAACCGTTGTTGAGGTTTCAACATGAAATAAGCCTTCATTAATTATTTGTGAAAAAATATTTAATGAATAAAACGTACAAATACATAAGAAAACTAAATACTTTCTTTTCATGGTACTATTTAATTGAATTTCAATTAATTTGAAAAATATATTTTTATAATTAGGTAAGTTATTATTAACCAGCTTATAATGTTAGATTTCAAGTATAACGTTGATCTGATGATTATATTGAATAAACACTTTAAGGAAAAACCACAATATTATAACGGTAAAACCGTAATTTCGAAAAATAACTAAAAAATATTTCGCAACAGAATGCAAAAAAAACGACTTTTCTTATTAGATGCTTACGCCTTAATATTTAGAGGGTATTATGCTTTTATTAAAAATCCTAGAATAAATTCGAAAGGGATGGATACCTCGGCCATAATGGGGTTTATGAACTCATTATTAGATGTTATCAAAAGAGAAAAACCAGATCATTTAGCGGTATGTTTTGATAAAGGAGGAAGTGTTGACAGGGTTGAAATGTTTCCAGAATATAAAGCCAATCGTGATGAAACGCCAGAAGCTATTAAAATTGCCGTTCCTTACATTGAGAAAATTTTAAAAGCAATGCATATACCTGCTGTAGTTAAGGAAGGATATGAGGCGGATGATATTATTGGAACTCTTGCAAAGCAGGCCGAAAAACAAGGTTATAAAACTTATATGGTAACACCTGATAAAGATTTTGCTCAATTGGTGTCAGAAAATATTTTCATGTACAAGCCGGCAAGAATGGGTAACGGTATTGAAATTTGGGGTATTCCGGAAGTGCAAAAAAACTTTGAAATTGAACGCCCTGAACAGGTTATCGATTTTTTAGCTATGAAAGGTGATGCCATTGATAATATTCCTGGATTGCCGGGAGTTGGGGATAAAACTGCAAAAGTATTTTTGAAAGATTACGGAAGTATTGAAAATTTATTTGAAAATACAGATAAGCTTAAAGGCAAAATGAAAGAAAAAGTGGAGAATAATGTCGAACAAGGTCTGTTATCGAAAAAATTGGCTACTATAATGTTGGATGTTCCTGTGGAGTTTCATGAAGAGGATTATGAGTTAAATACCCCAGATATTGATGAAGTAAAAAAAATATTTAATGAACTTGAATTTAGACGGTTAACTGAAAATTTATTAAAAACTTTTAATCAAGAGTCAGGGAAAAGTATAATGCAAGAATCATCAAAAGAGGTGGTTAATAAATCAATACCACAAGACAATGTTCAATTTGATTTATTTGCAGCTCCAGGAAGCGGCAATGTTTCGGAAGATTTTTCAACAAGTGGTTTTAAAACTATTCATAATACAACACATTTCTATCAATTGGTAAATACTCCGCTTTCTCGGAAATTATTGATAGAACAACTTTTACATCAGACAAGTGTTTGTTTTGATACGGAAACAACCGGATTAAAAGCCTTAGAAGTTGAACTCATTGGTATTGCATTTTCATGGGAAATAGGGAAGGGTTATTATGTGTCCATTCCGGAAGATCAAGAAAAGGCACAGCATATTATTGATGAATTCAAACCTTTTTTCAATAGTTCTACCATTGAAAAAATTGGTCAAAATTTAAAATATGACCTAAAAGTACTTTCTAATTATCATATTGAAGTCAAAGGGAAACTTTTTGATACCATGATTGCGCATTATCTAATAAATCCTGATATGCGACATAATATGGATATTTTGGCGGAAACCTATTTGAATTATCAACCAGTTTCAATTACTGAATTGATTGGTAAAAGAGGAAAAAATCAAGGCTCTATGAGAGATGTTGATTTGCAGTTACAAACAGAATATGCAGTAGAAGATGCAGATATTACTTTGCAACTTAAAGTGAAATTTGAAAAAGAATTAATTGCTGGTAACTTGACGAAACTCTTTGAAGAAGTGGAGTTACCATTGGTTAATGTACTTGCTTCGATGGAGATAGAAGGAATCAATTTAAATGAAGATTTTTTAGCTATACTTTCTAAAGAATTGGCATTAGATATTGATAGATTAGAAAAGGGAATTTTCAATCAAGCAGATGAAGAGTTCAATTTAGCTTCACCAAAACAATTAGGTCTCGTACTGTTTGATAAACTAAAATTGGTTGAAAAACCAAAAAAAACAAAGACGGGTCAATATTCAACTGCTGAAGATGTCTTGTCTTATTTAGCTAAAGACCATCAAATTATTAGAGATATTTTAGAATGGCGTCAGTACAATAAATTAAGAAGTACATATGTAGATGCATTACCTAATGAAGTAAACCCGAAAACTAAAAGAATTCACACGGTTTATGCACAAGCTGTAGCGGCCACAGGCCGTTTAAGTTCTAATAACCCAAATTTGCAAAACATACCCATTCGAACGGAGCGAGGCAAACAAGTACGCAAAGCATTTATCCCGAGAAATGAAGAATATGTATTAGTATCAGCAGATTATTCTCAAATAGAATTAAGATTAATTGCAGCTTTAAGTAGTGATGAAATAATGATTCAATCTTTTTTGAATGGTGAAGATATTCATGCTTCAACAGCGGCCAAAGTTTTTGATATACCTTTAAATGAAGTGACCAGGGAGCAAAGAGGTGATGCCAAAGCGGTAAATTTTGGAATAATTTATGGAGTATCAGCATTTGGCTTAAGCAATCAAACTTCCTTATCAAGATCTGAGGCAAAAGAGTTAATTGATACCTATTTTAAAACATATCCAGAATTGAGAACTTATATAGATAGTCAGATTCATTTTGCCCGTGAAAATGGTTATGTCGAAACTGTCTTAGGACGTCGTCGTTATTTAAAAGATATCAATTCACGTAATGCTGTTGTGAGGGGTGCAGCTGAACGTAATGCTGTAAATGCACCGTTACAAGGTAGCGCGGCAGATATTATAAAAATAGCCATGATCAATATCTTTAACCGTTTTGAAAAAGAGAATTTTAAAAGTAAAATGTTACTACAAGTGCATGATGAATTGGTTTTTGACGTTCATAAAGATGAGCTTGAAAACATTACACCCATCATAAAAAATGAAATGGAAAATGCTTATAAATTAAAAGTTCCGTTAATTGTAGATTTAGGTATAGGTCAAAACTGGTTAGAGGCTCATTAGTTTTTACAGCATAATTCTATAGGTAGCTTTGATCAAGAAGATATTTTCTTTTTCCTGTCCTAAAATTTGATTATCCAAACTATCAAATAAAGGATCTCTAGGGTCACCATCACCAGTTATACCTTGAGACCAAACGAAAAAAACTTCAGAGCCAGGAATATATTCCCAACGGACAACTAAATTTGAGCGAAATTGAACAAATGAGAAGTCTGGTTTTTCTATTTCATAATCTATTACTTCATTTTGATCTTCATCAAATAGATATAAATCATTGTTCTCATCAAAAGATATTTGATCACTGTTGAACTGTTGAAAACGATCATATAAATTATCAGCAACAGGGTTGGTTATATAATTAAAGTTAGTATATCGTCCTCTAGAAATAAAAGGTTGACCGTAATATTGAATTGTTAAATTAGGGTTTATGGTATAGTTTAAACGCAAAGAAGCACTGAAGGTTTGTTGATCGATTTCTGCCGTAATATATCTAGGTGTTCCATTAAAGTCGGTCTCATCTACATATTGTGTTTTGTCTGATCTTTTTTCGAATTCAGGTTCTAACGAAACGCTCAATGAATTAGTTGGCTGATAGGTTATTCCTGATTCTAATTTTAAAAAGGTTGAACTTTTTTGTTCAGATGGCGCAATGACATATCCGGCTCTAAATGTGAGTTTTTTTCTCGAGTCTGAACCAATAAATAAAAAATTAACATTTTCTTTAGCATTGCGATACCTTGGACCACCCCTTAAAGCTGTATTTGAATAATTTCTTGGACGATGGAAAAAACCTATCTCTGACCACCAATTATTGCTAAAGTTAGCTTCACTTATCAGTCTATATTCAATCCTATTATAGTTACCGTCAAAATCATAAGTAGTAGATAAATGAAATCTTGCTGAAATACTTCTGAATTTACCAAAAGGTTTTAAAGATCTATAATTTAACCATGAATACTGACGTATCTCATCTGCCTGTCGCAAAAAACCTATATCATTTAATTCTAATTCTGGTGAACGCCAACTTATACCTCCACCGTAACGCCAATTTCCAACACTTGATTTACCTAACTCAATCTTACCTCCTGTACCAGTTAGTGATGTTCTGTTTGAATCAATTTTAACATGATTAGCATCAACACGTTGAAATAAATGGGTTAATGATTCTTGAGTATCTGTTATTGCCTCTTTGCTGCCCTCAACATAACTAGTAATAACATTGCCTTCAATATAGTATTTTCTATTTTTCCATTGATGTTTAAAGTCCAACCCTCCAGTATAGGCAGCCTTTCTTAAAAAATCTAAATTACCCTCAATTTTTCTATTTGTTGCTGTAAAAATGCCTCCAACAAAGGAGTTTCGATCATTAAAATCTTTTTGCAATCGACCTACAAAATAATTAGTGAGGGGTTCAACCAATTCTTCCCTTCGATCGCCAATATTATCTATTTCGGCATATTCTTTAGAAGTTAGGCTTTCTAATATTCCTATCGACCAACCGTTTTTTGTTTTTCCACTAAATTTGGCAGCACCTAAAATGGTTGTATTTGGTGGTTTATCTATAAATTCATTATCTAAAACTTCGGGATCACCTTGTGGACTTCTACCAATTCTTCTTGAAAAAAATAAATTATCACGATTACCGCCTATCCTAAAATCGAAGATATTTTTATTTTCTATAAAGAAAGGGCGCTGTTCTCTGAAAAATATTTCAAAACCATCTAATGATATAGCTCCTGGATCGGCTTCTACTTGACCAAAATCAGGATTAACTGTGAGATCAAGAGTAAGGTCATTTGTGATGCCTATCTTGGCGTCCAGGCCACCGTTTAATTTAAAATCACTCCCATCCCTAAATGGATTTCCAACTTCCTTTGGATATGATTCAAATTGTGTAACGGTAAACGGCTGTATTTCTAATTGCTTTTGTCGCTCTATATCTAATAAACCATGTAACTCTCCAGATTCGCTAATCCAACCTTCAGCATCTCTCCGGATTCGGTTCCAAACAGAAATTTCTTCCTTCCTGAACAACTGACGTGCAATCTGCAATCCCCATATTTGCTCTTTTGACTTCCCAAAACGTAATTGACTTAAAGGAATTTTCATTTCGGCGGTCCAACCTTTATTATCAATATTTGTTTTTGTATACCAAATAGGATTCCAACTATCATCCTCATTATCCCCATTGTCTGATGCAAAACTATCAGCTTTAACTCCTACGGCGTTAACTGTAAAAATAAAAGCGGTTCGTTTGTCATGATAACTGTCTATGCCAATACTGACCCATTCACCATTAAATCCATCTCTGCGGGATAATCTTTTTTCTATTTTATCAGGTTCATCGTCAAAAGCACGGATACCAACGTACAGATTTTTGGCATCATAGACAATTTTAAATCTTGTTTGAAGTGTTGGTTCTGTGTTCTCATCAGGCTCATGCTCTATAAAATTACCATTCCAATCAACAATATTCCAAGAAGTTTCGTCAATCTTGCCATCAATAACCGGAGCTTTATTCTTACCTAAGAATTTCGTAATATAGATCCTTTTTGAATTCTTATTCTGTTGTTCTTGAGCCGTGTTAATTTTAATTATAAATAAAAGAAGTAACAAGAATGGTAAGAATTTTTTCATTGAGTTGAAAGTAGGTTACACTAAAAGACTATTTTCAATAGGTAATGTTACATTTTAGCAAAACAAAGTTACTAAAATCCCTTCGTAATAAATTGTTAAATTGATAATAGGATTGTAAAACTAGAAGAGTAGGAAGTATATATTTTTAGTTATTTTTGCGGCTATTAATCTATTTAAATGTTAAAATTATTATTCCCAAAAAGATTTGCATTATTAAAAACATTTTTAGTTACTTATTTTCTTTTCGCGTTAATAATTAGAGTATCTCTTTATATCTGGTCATTTCCAAAAATTGATTTTTCTATCATTAATATGATCAAAATATTTTTGATTGGGTTTTTATTTGATCTAGGAAGCGCCTCTTATATAATAATTTTTTATGCCGTTTATCTCCTCATATTTCCAAAAAGATATTATGGTAGTAAATTTGATAAAATCCTGACAACATTTGCATATGCGTTAGTTCTCTTTGTATTAATATTCTCATTTTTATCTGAAATTCCTTTTTGGAATGAATACCAAAAACGATTTAATTTTATTGCAGTAGATTATTTGTTATACACTTATGAAGTAGTTCAGAATATTCACCAATCTTATCCATTACCTATAATTATCGGGGCTTTAATTTTATTAACCTATTTGAGTATTCTAATTGCCAAAAGCAAAAATGCTTATGCAGATACATTTAGCAATAAAGATCGTTTTTTAATAAAGCTTGTCCCGTCATTTTTTTGGATAATTATTTTAGTGATTTTTCATTATAATATTAAAAATATACACGCAGAAATTTTCGATAACCGTTTTGAAAATGAGATTTCAAAATCTGGGTTATATTCTTTTTTTGCTGCCTATAAGAGTAATGAACTGAATTACAATGAGTTTTACGAAACTAATAACCTTGATGTAGCGTATCAAAACATTAGAGAATTGGTTGTCACAGATAATGACAGTTTAACTAAAGAAGCCAATAGTATTCATAGATATATTGCTAATGCAGGGAACGAGTATAAACCTAATATTATTTTGATAGCGTTAGAAAGTTTGAATGCCAAATATCTTAACCGATTTGGAAACACTGAAAATTTAACTCCGGCTATAGACTCTCTAGCTAAGGAATCTGTCTTTTTTACAAACTTACAAGCAACAGGCACTAGAACTATTAGAGGAATTGAAGCTGTGACTCTATCAATTCCTCCAACTCCTGGAAGAAGTATTGTAAAACGTCAGAACAGTAATGACTTATTTACCATTGGTGAAATTTTTAAACAAAAGGGATATTCCAGAACATTTTTTTATGGTGGAGACGGATATTTTGATAATATGAATATATTCTTTGGCAACAATGGGTTTGATATTGTTGATAGAAGGAAGAAGCACAGATTAAAAAAGGAGTTTCCTACCAAGCGAACTCATATTTCAGATAAAGAAGTAACTTTTGAAAATGCCTGGGCAACTTGTGACGCTGATCTATATAACAAAGTTTTAAAAATTGCTGATCAACAACATCAATCAGAAAAGCCCTTTTTTAATTTTGTAATGACTAGTTCAAATCATCAACCATATACCTATCCTGAAGGTTATGCGGACATTCCATCAGGGACCAGTAGGGAAGGTGCAATTAAATATACTGATTGGGCTTTTAAGGAATTTGTTGACAAAGCAAAAAATAAACCTTGGTTTAAAAATACAGTTTTTATTATTATGTCAGATCATTGTGCTTATAGCGCTGGCAGATCAGAAATAAACGTAAAGGATTATCATATACCAGCTTTTATTTTCAATTTGAAAGAAGAAAAATCGACAGAAATCGATAAGTTATGTTCGCAAATAGATATATTTCCAACCTTATTTGGATATCTAAATTGGAGTTATGAATCAAATGCATTTGGAAAAGATATTAATAAAATGGGAACTCATGAAGAACGAGCTTTTATCGCGAACCATCGTAAACTCGGGCTTTTAAAAGAGGGTAAGTTAATGGTATTAGATAGTAAGAAAGACCATACTTTTTATGCTTGGAATTCGGTCACAAATAAATTAACTCCTTTAGCATCAAACCCTTATTTTTTAAAAGAAACGATAACTTATTATCAAACAGCCTATGATTTATTTAAAAATAACGGACTAAAAATTGACAAATAACACCCCAGAGAAAATTCTTTGAAATCAAGTTCATTTTAATCAATAAAAAAAACATTTAAAACAAAATTCAATTTTATTGCTTGTTTAGCAATTAGTTGTATCTTTGCAGACCTTTTTTAAGGACAAAAATCATTTATTAATAAGACAAAAACTAATAGTGTGAACACATTAAGTTACAAAACAGTATCAGCTAATAAAGCCACCGTTAATAAGGAGTGGGTTTTGGTTGATGCGGACGGACAAACATTGGGTCGTTTAGCTTCTAAGGTAGCAATGCTAATTAGAGGTAAGTACAAACCTAATTACACCCCTCATGTAGACTGTGGAGATAATGTTGTAATTATCAATGCGGACAAAATTAATTTAACCGGAAAAAAATGGACAGATAAATCATATATCCGTCATACAGGTTATCCAGGAGGTCAAAGATCGCTTACTGCAATAGAGTTGTTTGGAAAAGATCCAACTCGTTTAGTTGAAAAAGCAGTAAAAGGAATGTTGCCTAAAAATAAATTAGGTAGCGCTTTATTTAGAAATTTATATGTATACGCTGGCGGAGAGCATAGTCAAGACGCTCAAAATCCTAAAGCTATTAACCTCAACGATCTTAGATAATGGAAATAGTACACAAAATAGGTAGAAGAAAAACAGCAGTTGCTCGCGCCTATGTTTCGAAAGGAAAAGGAAACATTACAATAAACAAAAGAGAATTAAACAACTACTTTACGACATCAACGTTGCAATATAAAGTAAGGCAACCTTTAGTATTAACTGATAACGCTGATGCGTTTGATATTAAAGTCAGTGTATTTGGTGGCGGTATTACGGGTCAAGCGGAAGCTATTCGTTTAGCAATTACTAGAGCTTTAGTAGCTATTGATGAAGAGTATAAAGCTGTTTTGAAACCTCAAGGTTTACTTACGAGGGATCCAAGAATGGTTGAACGTAAAAAATTCGGTCAGAAGAAAGCTCGTAAAAAATACCAATTCTCTAAACGTTAATCAAAAATTATTAATTATAAACCTGTTGTCGGTTAAGTTTAGCATCCAAATAAATAAGATCAATTGTATTGCTACTTATTTATTGCTAAATCAACGGAACGTAAACTAAAAACAGAATGGCAAACATTGAAATTAAAGAATTATTAGATGCAGGTGTCCATTTCGGGCATTTGACAAGAAAATGGAACCCTAATATGGCTCCTTACATTTATACAGAACGTAATGGGGTTCATATTATCGATTTGTATAAAACTGTAGCGAAAATGGAAGAAACTGCTAATGCACTAAAAAAAATAGCTGCATCAGGTAGAAAAATTCTTTTTGTAGCAACAAAAAAACAAGCGAAAGATATTGTTGCTGATAAAGCACAAAGTGTAAATATGCCTTACATTACTGAAAGATGGCCAGGTGGTATGTTAACCAATTTTGTGACTATCCGTAAAGCTGTTAAAAAAATGGCTCAGATTGATAGAATGAAACAAGATGGTACTTTTACGGCGTTGTCAAAAAGAGAAAAATTACAAATCATGCGTCAAAGAGCCAAATTAGAAAAGAACTTGGGTTCAATTTCTGACATGACTCGATTACCTGGAGCCTTATTTGTAGTTGACACTAAACGTGAACATATTGCTATAGCAGAAGCAAAGAAATTGAACATGCCTATTTTTGCGATGGTAGATACAAATTCAGACCCAAGACCAATTGATTTTGTAATTCCATCCAATGATGATGCTTCAAAATCGATTGATAAAATTTTATCTTATTCTATTGAAGCCATTGCTGAAGGTTTAAATGAACGAAAAGCAGATAAAGAGAAAGCTACACTTGAAAAAGAGCTAAAAGAAGCCGCAAAAGCAAAAGCTAAAGTAGTTGCGGAAGCTAAAGCTGAAGTAGTTGCAGAAGCCAAAGCAGAAGCCAAAGAAGAAAAATAAATTATTGTATAACTTTTTACAGGTTTAAAGGTGTAACACTTACTTTTTTACACAAAATAACTAGTAAATTATTAAACGAAAAATGACATGGCAAAAATAACAGCCGCTGAAGTAAATAAATTAAGAAAGGAAACTGGTGCAGGAATGATGGATTGTAAAAATGCATTGGTTGAAGCCGAAGGAAATTTTGAAAAAGCAATCGAAATTTTAAGAAAAAAAGGTCAAAAAGTTGCTGCAAATAGAGCTGACAGAGATTCATCTGAAGGTGCAGTTATAGCTAAAGTTAATGCTAACGCTACAACTGGAGTTGTAGTTTCTTTAAATTGCGAAACGGATTTTGTTGCTAAAAACGATGGTTTTGTAGATTTAGCTAATCAGCTTGCTGAAATTGCACTATCTACAACTTCTAAAGAAGAATTTTTAGCTTCAAACTTTAATGGTATGACGGTTTCTGAAAAGTTATTAGAACAAACTGGAGTTATAGGTGAAAAAATTGAAGTTGGAGCTTTTGATAAAATTGAAGCCCCATTTGTTGGTTCATACATTCATGCGGGAAACAAAATTGCAACATTAGTAGGTTTATCTGCTGCTGTTGAAGGATCTGCAGTAGTTGCTAAAGATGTGGCTATGCAAGCCGCCGCAATGTCTCCTATCGCTCTTAATGAAGAAGGCGTTGATCAAGCAACGATTGAAAAAGAAATTGAAATTGCGAAAGATCAATTACGTCAAGAAGGTAAACCAGAAGCTATGTTAGATAATATTGCTAAAGGTAAATTAAAGCGTTTCTTTAAAGATAATACGTTGGTTAATCAAGCTTTTATAAAAGACAGCAAACAAAGTGTTGCTCAATATGTAAAATCGCTTGGAGAAGTAACAGTAGTTAGCTTTAAAAGAGTAGCTTTAGGATAATATTTTACTGATTTTTTTCAGATTTGAAATTAAAAAACCTCGTCATTTGACGAGGTTTTTTGGTTTTGATTTTTGTATATTTGTTAAACTTTCAAAGAAAAATGCACTATAAACGAATTCTTTTAAAACTTAGCGGAGAGGCTTTAATGGGTGACCGGCAGTACGGAATAGACCCAAAAAGATTAGCTGAATATGCACAAGAGATCAAAAAAGTTGTTGAAAAGGGAGTTGAAGTTGCCATTGTAATCGGAGGTGGAAATATTTTTAGAGGTGTAGCTGGTGCCAGTAATGGAATAGATAGAGTTCAAGCTGATTATATGGGCATGCTTGCCACCGTTATAAACGGATTAGCATTACAAAGTGCCATTGAAGATGCGGGTATTAAGACTCGTCTGCTAACAGCTATTAAAATGGAACAGGTAGCAGAACCATTTATTAAGCGCAGAGCCGTAAGGCATTTAGAAAAAGGGAGGGTGGTTATATTCGGAGGAGGTACAGGAAACCCTTATTTCACTACAGATACTGCTGCGGTTTTGAGAGCCATTGAAGTTGGTGCAGAAGTTATTTTAAAAGGTACTCGTGTAGATGGTGTTTATACATCTGATCCTGAGAAAAATGTTGATGCCACAAAATTCGATAATATTACATTCAAAGATGTAATGAATAAAGGCTTAAAGGTTATGGATATGACAGCCTTTACGCTGAGCGAAGAAAACAAATTACCAATTATTGTTTTTGATATGAATAAAAAGGGTAATTTATTGAAATTATTATCTGGAGATAATAATATCGGAACCAAAGTTGATATTTAAACTTTTGGCTTGCTTTTTGAATAGAAATTAGAAAAATAATTTAATATGAACGAAGAAGTTGAATTTATACTAGACAGCGCAAAAGAGCATATGGATAATGCTGTTGATCATTTAAAAAAGGAACTTGCAAATATTCGAGCTGGTAAGGCCTCTCCAGCAATGCTAAGAAGCATAATGGTTGATTACTATGGTTCACAAACCCCATTAAGTCAGGTATCTAATATTAATACGCCAGATGCAAGAACTATTACCGTTCAGCCATGGGAGAAAAATTTGCTCCAAGAAATAGAAAAAGCTATTATGACTGCCAATATTGGCTTTAACCCTATGAATAATGGCGAAAGCATAATTATTAATGTGCCGGTTTTGACAGAAGAACGCCGCACAGAATTAGCGAAACAAGCTAAATCTGAAGCTGAAGAAGATAAAATAAGTGTTAGAAATGCACGTAGAGATGCTAATCACGAAATCAAGAATTTAGATATATCTGAGGATATGATAAGTAATTCTGAGGATACTATTCAAGAATTAACCGACAAATACATTAGAATTATTGACGAACTTTATCATGCTAAGGAAACAGAAATAATGACAGTTTAAGATCATTTTCAACCTCCATAAACTAAAAAGCATCTATTTTAAATAGATGCTTTTTAATTAAAATTGATTTGATCAATCAGTGCTTATAACAAAGTCGAAATTTTAATTAACACCTTTTGAATTATTACTTCTATCAATATCAGCCATTAAATGTGATGGATCAATTTCAACCGACTTTACATTTTTGAAAGTTGTTAACGTATAGGTAGGTTGCACCCATGGCCAGTCCTGACTTATGGTTGATGTGGTGGGCTTATGACCTAACATCATCCGTAAAGGGATATGAAAATTTTCGGTATTACCATCAGTATAGGTTACTGTAAGGTCTATAGGCATTGGCATACTCCCTTTGTTTTCTATTATAATTTCTTTCGCCTCAATTGCTTTGACGGCATAATCTATTGTATTTGTAGTTTGGGTCCATTCATTTAAATACCAGTCTAATTGCAGACCTGAAACTTTTTCGGCCGTTCGTTTAAAATCGTTAGGTGTTGGGTGTTTAAATTTAAAATCTGCAAAATATTTTTTAATTGCTTTCTTTAAATTACCCCGGCCCATAATATATCCTAATTGAGCCAAAAAAACTTCTCCCTTACTATATGCTGAAGCACCATAAGAGAAGTCATAATGAAATCTGTCAGCATGCAGTGATTGTGGTTCTTCCACGCCCGATTGGGCAAGTATTGCATAACCTTCATAAGCTTCTTCAAACGGATTTTCTTTATTTTGTTGCATTATTTCATTCATGGCTAAATCAGAAATATATGATGCAAAACCTTCATCCATCCACGCATGTTTTATTTCGTTCGTAGCTAATAAAAATTGGAACCAAGTATGAGCAAATTCATGGGCAGTAATTCCAACAAGACTTCCATAACTTCGCTCGCCATTGATAAGGGTACACATAGCGTATTCCATGCCTCCATCACCACCTTGAATTACGGAGTATTGTTTATAGGGATATTGCCCAATGTTCTTATTAAAATAGCTAAGCAGATCAGCAGTTTTTGGTTGTAATTTTTTCCAATTATCTATATATTTTGGATTCTTTTTATATAGAAAATGTAACATAACATCATTTTCACCTTTTATTATATCATGAGCAAAATCTTTATCTGCTGCCCATGTAAAATCATGAACTTTTGTGGCTAAAAAATGCCATGTCAACTTTTTACTTTTTGGTCTGAATACCTTAGAAGTTTCATAGCCATATCCAATTTCATTGGGATTTTGTAAATACCCTGTTCCGCCAAGAATATAATCTTTATCAATGGTTATTTTTACATCAAAATTTCCCCAAACCCCATGAAATTCTCTTCCTAAATATGCGTTTGCATGCCAGCCTTCAAAATCATACTCGACAAGTTTAGGATACCATTGTGTCATTGACAAGGCAACTCCCTCGGCATTGTTTCTGCCAGAACGACGAATTTGTTTAGGTACTTGCCCTGTAAAGGTCATTTTCAACTCAGTTTTGCCGCCGGGTTTTATTGGTTTGTTTAATGTTACTTTTAAAATTGTACCAATAGTTTCATATTTTACTTTTTTTCCATCTTGTAGTAAAGAATTAGCTTTTATAAAACCAACTTCATGAGGTTCAAGTTTTGAAATTTTACTTTCGAAAATGGGATTTTGTTCAGTACCAACATTAATTACCATTCTATGATCAGGGTCAGCTATATTTTGTAACCTTATATCCATTTCACTACCTGGTTGAAAAGCATTAAAAAACAAATGATAAAAAACTTTGTCTAAAGTATCGGGAGAATTATTAGAGTAAATAATTTTCTGGGTTCCGGTATATTGATATGTATTAACATCCATGTCAATTGACATCGTGTAATCCACATGCTGTTGCCAGTAGGAGGTTTGTTGGGCTTCGACAATATTAATTGAAGAAATAATTAATGTAAGAACTAGTATATTTTTCATAATTATTTATAAATATCAATTTTAATACCAAAAAAAAAGGCAAGTTCAACATGTTGAACTTGCCTTTAAATTAATAATGACAATTCAATTTATTTGGTTGTCATTTTTTCAGCCAATAATAAGGCATTATATGCGTTTAAAATTCTTCCGGAAACAGATAATTCGGCAAAATTTACTTTTACTGGATCACTACCTCTTTTACCTGGAACTATTATCGCTTTGGAAAATTCGATACCAGAATTCATTATGATATGTTTTACCTGGCTTGCAGTTAAGTTCGGATAATATGAACGTACTAAAGCAGCAACGCCGGCCACTTCAGGAGATGCCATTGAAGTACCTTGAATAGATTGGTATTCATCTTTAGGAAATGTAGAGTAGATTTCTGATCCAGGAGCAAAAATATCTACGTTTAATTTACCATAATTAGAAAAAGATGACACCAGTTTTTCATCAAAATTGCGCGTCATAGCACCAACAGTTAAAACGTTATCAGCAAATTCTACGAGCTTATCTTTTGAATCATTAGGAAAATTTTCTTCAGTATCTATATCACTTGCATCGTTGCCAGCTGCATGTACTAATAACACGTCTTTACTTTCGGCATATTTTATCGCTTCATATACCCATTCAGGATTAGGTGAATAGCTTTTACCAAAACTCATATTGATCACTTTAGCACCATTATCAACAGCATAACGGATAGCAAGTGCTACATCTTTATCATACTCATCGCCATCAGGAACCGCTCTAACAGCCATAATTTGCACATTATGAGCAACTCCATTCATTCCAACTCCATTATTACGTGTAGCGGCAATGATACCTGATACATGGGTTCCATGAATCTCATCATCTTTAGAGCCAATTACATAAGCATTACCATAATTGGTATCAGTAATATCATCCGGATTATCGTTAGTTAACCTGCCCTTAAAATCTATTTTATACTGAGAATTTGATTGATTTTTATAATGATTTATTGCACCGTCAAGCTGTTTGTACCATTCTTCGAGAGATGCTCCTGAATCAAGAATACGCATTATCATACCTTTTCCTTGTGCTAATTTCTGATCTTCAAAAGTTAGTGCGTTAATATTTTCTAAATTAATTTCTTTACCGGCTAACGCTTTTTGTATGGTGTCATAAGTATTAGACGCAAATTCTTTTATACCTGAGTACTGAGCAATTTGATTTTTTGCACTGGTATTTTTTTCGTCAATAATTTTTCTAAGTTTGACAAATAAATCAAAATCAGCTTTATCACCCTCTGAAATTGAATCAGCAGACTTACCATCAAAACGAGGCATCCATTTATTTACCATTCTAGTCATTTCTAATTGCTCAGGAATGGCCTGACCTTTTTCTCCGCCTAGGAAATTCCATCCATGAATATCATCAACATATCCATTATTATCGTCATCTTTACCATTATTGGCTATTTCGTCTTTATTAACCCAAGCTACATCTTTTAAATCTTCATGTTCAACATCGATACCTGAATCAATTACACCCACAATTACGGTTTTCCCTTGTTTATTTTTTACAAAATCATAGGCTTTTGCTAAACTCATACCAGGTACTGAATCTGTAAAAATATCAGTATGTGGCCAGTTTTGGACATCAACCTCACTCATTTCTCCTTTTTTAGCAACTATGCTGTCAGTTGCTGTAATAATCATTATTTCTTTTGTCGCATTAGATGTGGCAGTTTTTGTAGAGCCACAGCTTGCTAGTGTCAGTGCAGCTATTATAGCTACAGAAATTGGTTTTAAAATTCTCATTTTTAAAATTAAATTAATTAAATACTTCATTAAATGAATAGGTTTGTTCTAATCGAACTCCTTTTTCGGTGTTTTTTAGAGTACATAATTCGTTATGCGGATCATGTTCTAAAAATAATATAAAATTCTTTTTTACAGCTAAATTTAAAAATTGCTGTTTTTCATTCATTGTTAGCAATGGTCTGGTATCGTAACCCATTATATAAGGTAAAGGAATATGACCTGAAGTTGGTAATAAATCTGCCATAAAAACCAAAGTTTTTCCTTTATAATTGATATGAGGAATCATCATTTTTTCTGTATGACCATCAACAAATAAAATTCCAAATCCTAATTCTGATTCTTTTTTAAAATTAAGTTCAGGTAGAGAAACAAAATTTAATTGTCCACTCTCTTCGATAGGCTGAATATTTTCCTTTAAAAAAGAAGCTTTTTCTCTAGGGTTAGGTTCAGTTGCCCATTGCCAATGATTTTCATTACTCCAATATTTAGCATTTTTAAAAGCAGGCTCATAGCCGGTCTTATCTTTATTGAATTGAATACTTCCCCCACAGTGATCAAAATGCAAATGTGTTAAAAACACATCAGTAATATCATCTCTATGAAAACCCAATTTTGCGAGTGATGTATCTAAAGTAAAATCTCCAAATAAATAATAATGACTCCAAAATTTTTCAGACTGCTTATTACCCGCACCTGTATCTATTAATATAAGTTGATTACCATCTTCAATTAACATACAACGCAAACTCATATCAATTAAATTATTGCTGTCAGCTGGATTTGTTTTTTGCCACAAAACTTTGGGTACAACACCGAACATTGCACCGCCATCAAGTTTGAAATTACCAGTTTCTATTGGATAAATTTTCATTTATTATAAAAAGTCTACAAATATGACAAAAAAAAGCCGAAAAATTGTTAAAAAAAATAAAAAACCTCCTTGTCATCTAGGAGGTTTACTATGAGGCGTCGAGCGGATTCGAACCGCTGTACAAGCTTTTGCAGAGCTCTGCCTAGCCACTCGGCCACAACGCCATATTTAGATTGCAAATTTAATCAAAAATATAGATTTTACAATGAAACTTGAAAATCTATTTTTAACTGTAAAAAATGCTATTTTGTCTATTTTAAATAGAAAGAAAAAATAAAGGGTTCTTAAATTAAGGTTTCTTAACGTCTCGTTTTATTCATTTTTATTGTTACCATAGCTACATTTCCACCAATAGGGGGATTAACTTTAGAGACTTCAACAATAGCTTTTTTAACAACTGAAATTTCATTTAATATTCTTATTAAAATTTTATCAGCAACCGTTTCTAGTAATTTAGTGCGAATTGACATTTCTTCTCTGACAATTTTATTTAAATGAACATAGTCTACTGTATCCCTTAAATTATCAGTTTTAGCAGATTTTGATAAATCAGCTTCCACACAAAGATCCACTCTATATTCTGAACCTATTTTGCCTTCTTCGTCCAAACACCCGTGGTATGCATACAAACGAATATTTTTTACTTTGATGACTCCCATTAATTTTAAATTTTGGTAAAGATAAAACTATTATGAGAGGTTGTATCAAACATTACTACTAAAATGGAATCATTATATAATTCATAATCTTATGAAATTCATTATTTTTAACATCAAACCATTTTTAGTATGAAAGTTCGCGAGAAATTTATTTTACTATCCATAATTATAACGGCATTCGTTATTATTACGGCTCAGTATTGGCAACCCATATTGTGGAGTTTTATCATTATCCTACCCTTAATTATAATGGGCATTTATGATATATTACAAACCAAACATACTATACGTCGAAATTTTCCGGTTATTGGGAGATTCAGATATACTTTAGAGGATATAAGACCAGAAATCATGCAGTATTTTGTTGAGACTGATACTGAAGGACGACCGTTAAATAGAATTTTCAGATCATTGATTTACCAGCGTGCTAAAAAAATAAACGATACGACGCCTTTTGGTACTCAAATGAATGTATATAGATCAGGTTATGAGTGGATGGATCATTCTATGTATGCAAAAAATAATCCTAAAGAAATAGGGGAATTTCCGAGATTGATTATTGGCGGGAGAGATTGTAAAAAACCGTATTCTTCAAGTCTTTTAAATATCTCAGCTATGAGTTTTGGTTCCTTAAGTAAAAATGCTGTAATGGCCTTAAATAAGGGAGCAAAAATTGGAAATTTTGCACATAATACTGGTGAAGGTGGACTAAGCCCGTACCACTTAAAACATGGAGGAGATTTAATCTGGCAAATTGGAACAGGTTATTTTGGGTGCTGCGATGAAAATGGTAATTTTAATGATAAGACATTTAAGGAGGGCGCTACAAAAGATCAGGTCAAAATGATAGAATTAAAATTATCTCAAGGAGCTAAACCTGGACATGGGGGTATATTGCCTGCGTCAAAGAACACCCTTGAAATTTCAAAAATACGACATATAAAACCTCACGTTGATGTTCATTCTCCGCCCGCACACTCCGCGTTTTCAACACCGTTGGAATTTATTCACTTTATCAAAAAATTGAGAGATCTTTCAGGAGGAAAACCTGTTGGATTTAAGTTGTGTGTTGGTAAAAAGAGAGAATTTTTTGATATCTGTAAAATTATGATCTCAACGGGTATTAAACCTGACTTCATAAGTGTTGATGGCGGAGAAGGGGGTACAGGTGCCGCACCTGTAGAATTTTCAAATTCTATGGGAATGCCATTACGAGAAGGGCTTGTATTTGTGCATGATACCTTAGTTGGATTCAATTTAAAAAAAGAAATTAAAATTATTGCTGCAGGTAAAATAATTACAGGTTTTCATATGACAAGAGCTATCGCCCTAGGAGCTGATGGATGTAATAGTGCAAGAGCGATGATGTTGGCAATAGGTTGTATTCAGGCTTTACAATGTAATAATAACACCTGCCCTGTAGGTGTCGCAACACAAAATAAATCTTTAATGAAAGGATTAGTAGTGGAAGATAAAGCTGTTAGAGCTGCTAATTATCACGAAGAAACTATCCATAGTTTTTTAGAATTGGTTGCAGCGTCTGGATTAGAAAGTCCTCATGATATTAAACGCCGACATATTAATAAAAGAATAGGCATGTATAATGTGGCTAAATATGATGAAATATTTCCATATCTAAAGGAGGGTTGTTTATTGTCAAAGGCCACAATTCCCAAAAAGTATAAAAAATATTTATCAAAGGATAAAATTACAATGACGAACTAATAATTTGCATCATCGGGATAATTTTGCATAAACCGTTCGGCATCTTCAACCATAATTTTACTTCCACAAAAAAAGGGCACACGTTGATGTAATTCTGTAGGTTTAATATCCATTGTTCTCATATATCCATCAGATGCTTTTCCTCCTGATTGTTCGGCTAAAAAGGCCATAGGATTACATTCGTAAAGTAGCCGTAGTTTTCCTTGTGGTGCTTTTGAACTGGTGGGGTAAATATAAATTCCACCTTTGATCATATTACGATGAAAGTCAGATACTAATGAACCAATATATCGTCCTTTGTAAGGTCTGTCTTCTTCTTCTAATTGACAATACTTTAAGTAATCTTTTACACCTTGTGGGAAATGAATATAATATCCTTCGTTTATAGAGTAAATACCGCCATTCTCGGGATAGGTCATATTGGGATGCGATAAATAAAAAACGCCAAGTGCGGGATTTAAAGTAAACCCGTTAACACCATTCCCGGTTGTATATACTAGCATGGTAGAGGTGCCATATACGACATAACCTGCAGCCACTTGTTTGTTACCATCTTGTAAAAAATCTTTAAGTTGAACTGGTGTTCCCGGCTCAGTTACTCTTCTATAAATCGAGAAAATAGTACCAACTGAAACGTTTACATCTATATTCGAAGATCCATCCAGAGGATCA
>Ga0265309_10000260_pt1 | contig 19887 bp, 21 predicted proteins | sample Helome_FD_192492 | JGI IMG/M metagenome (GOLD analysis project Ga0265309, IMG submission 192492) | Marine sediment microbial communities from subtidal zone of North Sea - Hel_20160524 (Illumina Assembly) | ecosystem: Environmental > Aquatic > Marine > Subtidal zone > Sediment ...
ATTACACTAGATATGAAACTAATGTGCTAATTTTTTATTGTTGTTTTTGACTACAAGGATCCAATCTTTTTTTGCTGAGTTTCTTCCACGTGGGTGTTAATTCTAACTCCTTAACTATAACCCCATACACGTTGTGCTGGGGATATAGTTATGGTCTTAGATTTTGTACCCACGTGGAACCGAATTATTCAAAATATCTTAAAACCATAATTTAACATGAAAAATATTGACTTTTTCTTTTTAATTGCTAGCTTTTTGGTTCGAAGATTGCAGGTTCAACTAATAAGAACTCCAATACTATTTTGGAGATGGAAATGGACGAAAATATAGGACAAATAGTAATGATTGTTTTGATTGTGTCAGCGGTTGGAATTTTTGTCGGTTCTAGAATTTGGATGCTTTTTAGAAAATAACTAAAAAATAAAATAACTCTTAAATTATTCCAAAGCCACGATTTAGTAAAAAAATTGCTGCAATTAGTATAATTATGCTAAATGTGGCAATTAGTTTTCTAGGGGAAATTTTTGAGGTTAATTGTACTCCTAAAAATACGCCAGGAATAGAACCAATTAACAAAAACAATACCAAAAGAAGGGGAACATTTCCCATGTTATAGTGCAATATTGTACCTACTGCAGATATTGCAACACCAAAAAGAACAGATGTTCCAGCGACATGCTTTGGAGGGCAATGGCATTTTTTTATAAGCAGTGGTAAAGTCATAGCCCCTGCTCCCGTTGCAGTAATCTGCGTGATGAAACTGATTATACTTGAAGCTCCAAGAAAGGTTGTTTTTTCACCTCTTGTGAATTTACGGGTGGTGGAATGTTCTGAGATGACATTGAGATTGTTCTTTTTTAAAACATTATTTTTGATCATGTACAAACTAATTCCTATGAGAATAGTTCCCAACAATAATAAAATTACAGTATCTAAAATATCAGAACCATAATTTTCTTTTATTCCAGTCCAAACCCAACTTGCAAAAAGCATTACAGGTACAACTGGAATGAGTAAGAAAACTAATGCTTTCCAGTTGATGTTTCGTTCTTTTCCATGTAAAATTGAAGCAAAAAGTTTTGTTCCAAAAATAAAAGCCAAATCAGCACCAATAACTATTTGTGGCGGTATACCAATTAGTACAAGTGATGGAAGTAATAATGGTGCTCCGCCTAGACCTGAAAGACCAATTGCAATACCTACCATCAACCCAATCAAAATCAATCCTATTGCAAATGTAGGATCTGATACCAATTCATCAGGATTGGACAATACACTTGTTGAAACCAAACTTACAGTATCTAAAAGTGTAAAAACCAAAAGAAGAAATCTATACTCCCGCTATGCTGCACCTGTTTGGACCCAATTCCAAATCAGGGACATCGGAGGGATTCAAAGGAATGCTTCCTTTGTTTATCTGAATAATTTTCTGATAATTCATGGGTCTTGGCACTGTAACACCAACTACTTGTTTTATGAAATCTGCTTCAGACAGATTCAAAATGTCATGTTCTTTTGTCTTTGCTATGGTAGTTGAAAATACTCCATTTGTTGAAGTTACAGATGATCCATGATGAGTTGGGAATACTATCGTATCTAAAGGAAGTTTCAATAGTTTATTGTGTAGTGAATCATAAAGTTGTGCTGCAAACTCTTCTGCCTTATCTCTGAGATCAGGTCTACCAATACTTTCAATGAATAGTATGTCTCCAGTGAACACATATTTTTCATCTACCACATATGATAGACTTCCAGGAGTATGACCAGGAGTATGAATGACACGAAGTTTAGAGTTGCCAAACATTATCTCTTGACCATCATCAAGAAAATTAGCTGATCTATCCCACATCTCGAGTTTACTTTCATACATTGGGGAACCAGTAAGATTTGCTAGTTGTTGGGCAGCAGAGACATGATCGGCATGTTGGTGTGTATCAATTATGTGAGTGATTTTTGCCCCTTCTAGTTTTACTATTTCCAGATATTTTTCAGCAGGATAAAGTGGATCAATTACTATTGCAGACTTTTGGGATATTACAATATGAGAAAGACATCCTTTACCCACTTTTTCCACCTGAATTACAGTTGGATTTTTTTCTGCATTTACTGAATTGAGAACTTGACTCCATCCAGCAAGACCATCTTCTAGAACCCGGGATTTAATCCCATTTCTTGCAAGAGCAAAAGTTGCAATCGTTGCCATGTTGCCATGAGGGCAAATTGTGACGATTTCCTTGTCTTGTGGAATTTTTGACATATTTTCAGGCTTGAACAGGTCTGATAGTGGAATGTTTTTACTACCTGGAATATTATAATCAGAAAATTCATCAGAATCTCTAACATCCAACATGTACAAATTAGAATCATGTAATCTCTTTGAAAGATCGTTTGGATTAATTGCTGTGGGTGGACTGCCCCTTATCAATTCCTTGGTCCAGTTTTTCATTCCACCTTTCAAATAATTAGCATTTAATCCAAATGAACGCATCATCATGACAGTTTCTTCAGCTATCGCCCCATCACCATCAATTAAAACAAGCTTTACATTCTTTGGAATTTTAGGCATCAAAGTTTCTTTAGTTCTAGTATCACAAACGGCATGAACAGAACCACTAATGTGTCCATCTTTGTAAGTATCCTGTAACCTCAAATCAAACAAAAGTAATGGTTCTTTATTTTGTAGCGAATCATACAATTCATCAGCAGTTATTTCAAATTCCTTAGAATGTAGTTCGGCCATGACTAATTTCCTCCCAATTAATTATTTGTATATTTTTAACATGTTGTTTCATATTGTTCATCTAGAATCTTGATTATGATTCATCTTATCAGAAGCATAGGTTGGAAACAAAGAAGGTATCCAAGCATGAATAAACAATGCCACACTCATTGACATGGCTCTCCACCAATGGGCTTTGTAGGTTGTGTTGTTTTCTTTAATGTGTTTAATTGTACCGATTTTTTGCTTTAAAGTATCAATATTCATGGAATTTTGTTTTGCGTGTTGATTCTTATTCATAATTCAATATTCTCAAAATTGTATTTAACAGATATGTATTATTTGCAACCATTTGCAAGCACTTGACTTATTGAGAAAACCTGATGGTAACTGAATCTTCAGCAGTTATTGTTTTGCAGGATTTTTCCAATGTGGATCGAATTAATGACTCCAAAAATGTCTTTAGAAAAATCGTACCTTTTTTTCCTAGTTGATGGTGAATGCTAATTGCTATGCTGCTTTCAGTTTTTTCCAAATCACAAGTTCCATATCCGCAATGCTCAAAATACATTTTGATAAAATCAGATACAATCTCAGAATTCATGTCCTTCCATTTGAAAAGAATGAATTCCTTGGGTTCCTTTGAGCCTATACCTGATGCCAACTGTATCAGTTGCTTCTCGTCAAGAACATCGATAATGGATGAAAAGGCATCATGACTCATCATCAAAACCCCGAATTTTTCCATATATCGTTCAAGTTGGACATAATTTCCTAGGATTTGGTTTGCCAATGTATTAAGGCTGACATTTTTGTCTTCAGCAATGTTTCTTAATTTCTTACTGTTGTCTTCATCTATCCTAAATGTGATTGTGGATGTTTTCTTTTTGTTCATTTGTATAATTTTGGTAAGATTGAGTATTAAATTAAGTATTAAAAAGAAAAAAAGAAATGATTTGTCTAGATTCTTGGCATGATGCTAAGTCTTGACCTTGCAGAAACTGCAATTACGGATATTATTGCAACTGCCAATATCATGGCTGCAATCGTTCCAAATTCTGGAACCACCTGCTTTGTGGCAATCTCTCCTGGAACATCCACATACAGTTCATCATGGCCAAATCCTACTGACTCGACAGTCAAAACGACTGGCATGGAGTCAGATGCATCCATAGGCAATGCTGCAGTAACATGACTGTTCATTATGGTTCCCTTGTGCATGTGACCTTCCTCATCTAGTATCACTTCAGAGCCCTGTGTTGCTTTGAGGTTGTATGTGATGTGTTCTATGCCGTTTCCTTCAAGATCAGTCATCATCAAATCAATTGTCATTGGTTCATTGGCCATACCATCACTGGTTTTAATTTCTGCCATTATTTCATTGAGGTCCATCTTCATTGGCATCATCATTTTATCGTCCATCATAGAACCACCTTTCATCTTGTCATCCATCATGGAACCATCCTCTTGTGCACCTGCTTCTTGTACCACAATCAAACCTATCATCCAAGGATGTACCATACAAAAGTAAGGAATTTCACCTACTGTGTCTGGTGACCATTCAAAGGAGCCTCCTGCCATTAACAGTCCTGTGTCAAATTCACCTGTTGGACCATCAGCTGGACTTCCTGCTGTGAATGTATGGGCAGCAGTGTCAGGATTTGACATAATTACCACTTCTCCAACATTAACTGTTGCAGTACCTGGAATGTAACATCCCTCTGCTGTTTCCTCACAACCTGGAGCGCCAGAACCTTCTGCTGCGGATATTGTTACTTCTGCAAATGCTGATGGTGTGATACTCAACAACATTACTGCAGTAACAAAAACTGCCATTACTGGAAATGCCGTCTTTGTATGTATTTTCATTAACTAACAAATCATAGGCAAAGATAAAAAACTTGATGTTCATAATTGAATCATGTGCTTGTTGCACAGTCTTCATTCTGTAGTAGGGAGAATCAATCCCTCTACTACAGTAAAACCAATTCATATTTTTGTAAGAATGGATTGGATGATAATTCAAACATGACAAAATCTGAAATGATGTTTTTGTAGATTTTCGTAGACCAGCATAAATAATAATATGTTTGGATGATTATGTTTGAAAAACTGTTACTTTACAATTGTAAAGTATTTCAAATGAAAATTCAAATCAAAGTATTATAAATCAGGATACATGAGATATTTTACAATTTTATTTTTTAAAAAAATTAAATTCATGTAAATGGCGTATCGATAATTCCGTTGGCAACTAACATCATCAAAATCACAGGAATTCCAGCTCCTGTTAAAATTCCTGCCAAAACCAAACCATCTCTTTTATCCATATCTTAAGTCACAAACCTCCCGAATATCTTTCTTTACGATGTCTGTTCTTTGATTTGACCACCTTGATGTGGGATGTGATTTGTAAAGTTAAAACTGCGACACTCATGACAATAAATGGAATTATGAAAATGCTTTGTGGAGGAACCGACTTGTGAAAAGACTCAGCATAATGCATGAAAAGAAAATATGCAGTATGAATTGTGACAAGATAAAACACAACGTTTGAACCTGTATGTAGCCACTTCCAAGATGATGCACCCAACCATCTCATCGCTTTGTCTGAGGAAGTGAATGCAAGAATCGCAATCCAAAATATTGCTACAAAACCTATCAGGTTTGCCAATCCAAATCCTGGCTCCATTCTAGCCATTCTACCTAGTTGTGGAACAAACTCATAGCCGAAAAATCTTGCGACATCCCAGTTTGCCCATCCATTTGCAATCAAAAGTCCATGAGTGAATGCTAGGATTGCAAACCATATCCCGGTTTCCCTTCTCCATGAAAGTAGATAATTTGTACGCGGCCATAATTTACCAAGTGGTCCTAAAATTAATGTGACAAAAAGTAAAAGATATCCTGAATCACCTAACGCACGCCATAATCTCATCTCTTCATCCCACTCGTGTGCAATACAAAAGACAAATGTTATCAAAATTGCCGTGATTGCAATCTTTGGAGGATGGTGGTTGTACGACCATTACAAAAATAGGAACTATAACAACACAGAAAACAGATACTGATGTTGGAAAGGCAGTTGTAACATACTGCTTTTCTGATATTTTTTATCAATTCGGAGATACCCATCTATCAATTCGGTTTCGGAATCTATCAATTCGGTGGAATAATCTATCAATTCGGTAAAATGTTCCGAAACTTTCCGAAAGTTTGATCAATAACTACTATCAATTCGGTATCAATTAGTTGATTTTTCCGAAACTTTTCCGAAACTTTTCCGAAACTTTTCCGAAACTACCGAAAATATGCCGAAACTGGAATCTGATCGTATGTCCATCGTTGGATTAATTTCATGATTTTACAATAGACAAATCTGACTATAATTTCCAAAAACCATTCAATTTAATTCAAATCCATAATTTCATCATCTTGATATTGTGTTTCATTCAACAATAACTCGATCGCAATGACTACAGTCCAATCAATCTCAAAACTCTATCAAGATAGAATGTGGAAGCTGAGAATCATCACATTTACTGCGGGTGCAGTTGTAATGGGATTGGAGATCATCACAAGCAGAATTCTGACTCCTGTTTTTGGCAGTACGATATACACCTGGGGAAGCCTGATTGGAGTGGTTTTGAGTGGTCTAAGCTTGGGCTATTTTTTGGGGGGAAAGGTTGCAGACGATCACCCGCAGTTTGAAAAGATCTGTGGAATTATTTTTTCAGTTGGATTATTCATTGTAGGAATTCCATTTTTTGCATCTCCTGTTGTGGATTTTACCGTTGCCGTGTTGCCTGGGACCCAATACACTCCATTGGTTGCAACATTTTTGCTGTTGATGCTTCCTTCTGTTTTGCTTGGATTTGTATCCCCATACGTAATCAAGCTTGGAACAAACACGTTGCACAAAGTTGGAAATATCTCCGGCAATCTTTATGCCATCGCCACAATAGGAAGCATTTTTGGCACATTTCTAACCGTGTTTGTCTTAATTCCCAACATTGCAGTGAATCAGATAATTTTTGGTTTGGGAATCACATTGATTGCAATCTCCCTAATCGGTCTCAAGGCATCTCCCAAAACCATTGCCGTTGCAGTTGTGATGATTTTGATACTTCCTTTGTCTTCATTGCCTGTAAACACAATATCACACAATGGGAAGCTAATCTATGAAAAAGAGACACCCTTTAGTCATTTGGACATTGTTGAATATGGAAACAATGTCAGCATGTATCTTGATGGCATGAGGCACAGCTCAATGAATTCCAAGGATCCGCTTGATCTGGTAATAGACTATACTGAATATTTTCATCTAGGAATGCTGTTTAATCCTGAAGCTACAGATATTTTGTTTGTAGGCGGAGGGGGGTTTACTGGCCCAAAAAACTTTCTTGAATTGTATCCTGATACTAAAATAGATGCAATCGAGATTGATGCAGATGTGATTAATGCAGCAGAGACGTTCTTTGGTCTGGAGAAAAATAATCCAAGACTTCAGATATTCAACGATGACGCACGAAAGCACCTATCCACTTTTGAGAAGAAGTATGACCTGATTGTTCTGGACGCATATGCATCAAACTATGTGCCCTATCATTTGATGACTCAGGAATTCTTTCAAACAGTTGAGAAAAGACTGGAACCAGACGGCGTTGTGGTGTCCAATGTCATCGGTTCCATAGAAGGGAATAATTCTCAGCTGGTCAGGGCAATGTACAAGACAATGAAGGAAACGTTTCCAGTGTCCTATGTTTTCCCCACAGAAGCCAGAACGACAAACGTGCAAAATATCATGATAGTCTCATCAAACCAGCCATACGAATTTGACAGACTGACCCTTTTGGAGATGGCAAAAAACAGTCCTGCAGACTATCTTGTTGATGAACTAAGCAAGCAAGCGCACTTCTATCAGGGAATAGTGGATACATCAGATGTTCCATTTTTGACTGACCAATACAATCCATCTGAATCTCTGATTAACCCCCTTACCAGCAAAACATACGTACAAGAATTTCAGGATGAAAAAATAGAAAAGAAAGAACATCGGGAGGATTCAGTCAATTTAGGATTGGGTGTGGGGTTAACTGTTGTTGCAGGGATCTGGCTGCTCTATTTTAAAAAGAGAATATGGAATTCTGAAATATCCGCCTCAACTAATTAGAATACTAAATGGAATTTTACATTTGTAAAGTACAGTTAATAAATAAATCAAATCTTGACATTTGATATTCTTGGAAGAAAGTGAATCCTCTGAAAACAATACTGTTGTTCAGAAATCATATAATGGAAAATTAGTACTTGGAATTATTGCTGCAGTTGGCATCGCAGCATTTTTTGGAGGTTATGTATTTGCCACTGAGACTGCAGAACCAAAACAGATGATCATACAAGAGTCATCTGAAATTCTTGGAAATACTCAACCACCGCAAGTAGCAACACAAGGTCCATCACAGCTACCAAAAATCATCTCATCTGATGACGATCCGGTAAGAGGAAATTCAGATGCCAAGTTTACAATCGTGGAATTTTCAGACTTTCAGTGCCCTTTTTGTGCAAAATTCCATTCAGAAACACTGCCACTGTTGATAGAAAACTACATCGACAATGGCAAGGTCAATTTGGTGTTTAGGGATTTTCCAATTGAAAGCATTCATCCAAACGCAGTTCCTGCATCTCATGCCGCAGAATGTGCTGATGATCAAGGAAAGTTCTGGGAGATGCATGACATGATATTTGAGAATCAAAGAAACTGGCAAAACGTGGAGGTTCTTCAATCAGTGGATCTGTTCAAAAAATATGCCATTGAGATAGGAGTTGATGGGGACGAGTTTGACTCCTGCATGTCAAGTGCAAAACATATTGATGAGATTAGAAAAGATCTTCAGGACGGTCAAGCTTATGGCGTGACAGGTACGCCTGGATTTTTTGTAGGCAATGAGGATGTAGGATTTACAAAAATAATAGGTGCTCAGCCTTTCTCTTCGTTTCAAAGAGTGATAGAAGATTTAGAAGGGTAGATGAGTATTGATAAAACTAAACACTGAAAATATCACTTCCTCAAACGTATGAACTATAAAATTTTCTTGAAACACTTCATCATGCATGTCATGTGAATGTAATTCCATAAGATCAATGGTTGCATGAGGATGAGCATCTGCAGTAGATGCCATACCAATGACAAAAACAAAAGCAATCAAGATTCCAAAAAATGTAAAATGGGTCATTGGTTTCTCGCCATTTCAACATCATTTTAACTTTTGAAATCTGTTTCAACAAATTGAAATTTACAATTGTAAGATACAGTTGTTAAATATCTACAAAAAAATGTGAAGTAACAAGACAATGAATGTATGCAAAGGAATCTGTGTAAGATTCAAGGCGATAGGTTACAAGGGCAGACATAGGTACGAAGACGGGCAAAAACTGTGTCCAATATGTGCGGAGTTTTTGAAATGTTCTAAAATTAGATGTCCATGTTGTAGCGTAAAGCTACGTTGCACTCCCAGAGGAAATCAGTCTAGAAAAGAAATTCATGAAAAAAGAAAAGCAGTTTGGCACTGATTTTTTAAAAAATTCTAATTTACTATAACTTCTGTAATCATTCCAGCTTCTGCATGCTCAAGAATATGGCAATGCATGGCCCAATTCCCAGGATTTGAAAATTCTACCAAAATATCCACAGTCTTTCCAGTAGGTACCAAGACAGTATCCTTCCAAGCAAGATTGTCATTGAACATTCCGTCTTCTGATAATACCAAGAATCTTTGTCCATGAAGATGTATTGGATGTTGCATTGGGTGGTCAGATTCGGGGTTGTTAAACAGTCTAATTTTTTTAATGTCACCTACATTTGCCTGATAATCAATATCGAAACCTTCTTTGCCAGAATTCACATCTCGCAGAATCCAATGTGTGTTTTCTTCGTTTGACATGGCATTCATCCTTGGCATTTCATCTTCCCATTCAATTGGTTGGGATTCATTTTCATGAACGTTCATATCCATAGAAGAGTCCGATTTCATTGATTGCATATCTCCTCCATGACCACCATTCATGTCCATAGAAGAATGATCATCAGAAGACATTTGGTGTACTAGACTTGTTTTTACGTCAAATTCCAACTCCAAGTCAGGAGAATTAGAAAAGTATTTTCTAAATTTGTCTATTTCAGCAACGATGTCTTCATCTTTATTGATATTGTAAAATTCAGAATCATTTTCGTTGTTTGAGGAAGATACCAAAACCTTTCCTAGGGAGTATGTCTGTTCAGGAGTAGTATGCGTAATCGCATATGCTCCAGGTTTATCAAATAGTACGTCTACAGTTCTTCGTTCAGATGAGGCTAATATCACCGAGTCAACAAGTTCTTCTTTCTCGTAGTTACTGGCATCATCTGCAACAAGCTTGAGTTCATGCTGTTCTATTCCAAAATCAAAAATCCGTGTATTTGCAGTATTTGTCAAATAGAGCTTTGCCACATCTCCCTGATTTACTTCTAACAGGTAGTTTGTATCGCCGTTAATCATCATAGTATTTCCAAACCTTCCCATCAACGTATGGGTGACAACTTTGGAGTCAAATTCCTCCAAACCCCCTTCTTCTGTAATAAGGACATCATCTAAGATTAATGGAACTTGGATTGTAGCGGGAATTTTGTTTTCTGATTCAACTAGAATGTTCCCATACAGTCCCAAGTCCATCTGCATTTCGGTTCTAACGTGTGGATGATACAGGAATACTCCAGAGTCAGGGAATCTCAGTTCATACTCAAATGTATCTCCAGGCAATACGGGATCTTGTGTGATTCCAGGTACGCCGTCACTAGTGTAATCCAGTCTTAGTCCATGCCAGTGAACAGTTGTCGGAAAATCAAGATTATTTTTGAAATTGACAGTAATTTCGTCTCCTTGGCCAACTAGTAACAAAGGACCAGGGGACTGTTGATTGTATCCAAGCATATCATGTGACTTGCCATCAATAGTTTTGATTATGTCGCTGGCAATTAGATCAAATTCAGCATTATCCGACAAGGTGACTATGGACATGTCTGAAATTAATTTGGCAGATTCCATTTTTTGCTGTACTAAGGATGATGGTTCTTTGTCTAAAAATTCAGGAGTCTTTTGATTTTCAGCATCTAATGACATATTGGTTCCGTAAAACGAGAAGCCAATTCCAATTGCGACAATTCCAATTGTCCAAAAAATTGCTGCTTTATCAATGGAGCCCATTTTTTTCTAGATAATTTTAACGGCTATTCAAATCTTTGAGTCATGGTATTTGCATTAATCCTCGCATTTCTGACATGTGTTGATTCATTAATTGTAACATTTTTTCACTAAATTCTTGATCCGACAAGTTTGAAGACAGCAATTCATCCATATCTGCTACATGTTCCTTCATCATGGACATCATCTGTTCTCTCTTTTGAGGATCTTCCATGATTTGGTTCATCATTTCAGTGTTCATCATGGACATCATACCTTTCCCCATCATCTGTTCTCCCATCATCATGTTTCCATCCATCATCGTGCCTCCCATCATCATGTTGTTTCCCATCATGTTCATCATGTCTTGATTGTTCATCATATTGTTCATCATTTGTTGCTGCATTTCTGGATCATTCATCATTGTATCCATCATAGGGCCCATCATTTGGTTCATGTGTTGGGGATCAGACATCATCATATCGTGCATCTGTTGCATGATTTGCGTATCTTGCATCATGTTTCCCATCATCTGTTGCATGGTTTGCGGATCATTCATCATTGTTTCCATCCATTGGTTCATCTGTTGCGGATCATTCATCATTTGTTGCATCTGTTGAGAATTCATCATCATTGGAGACATGGGGGTAGTCGATTGCAAAGCAGCATAGCCTATTCCTAAGCCTGCAAAAAATACGCCTACTGCAACTCCTATCAAAATACCCTGACTTACCATTATTCAAAACTATAACTATACCGTATTAATAATTAGTACCTTACAATTGTAAAGTCCACCTGTTAAGTATCAAAATCAGATACATGATACATGTCTTCAGTTGTAATTGCAAAGAAATCAATGGTGATTATTTCGTTTGTATTGTTTTCATTAATTTTCCTCGGAGTGATTTTTTCACTTGGAACAAATTTTACAATTGAAGGGAAAGAACACACAACATATCTTTCGTGGATTGTGATTGCCTATGCTGCAGGTCTGTCAATGATTGTTCTTCCATGTACATTGCCTCTTGTCTTCATCATAGTTCCGTTGAGCATGGGACAAGGCTACAAGAAAGGCTTGACAATGGCATTGCTTTTTGGCTTGGGGCTGACAATAACCATAGCATCTTATGGAATTGCAATTGCCGCAATAGGACAAAGTGCATCATTAGACCAAGCGTCTACTGTAATGTTTTTGATTGCAGGTATTGCAGCTTTTATCTTTGGATTATCACAATTAAAACTAATTTCTCTTAGACTTCCATCATACTCAGGAACTCCAAAATTCATACAAAATCGTGGGGAACACACAAAGTCATTTTTCATGGGACTGTTACTTGGAAATGCAGGAGTGGGTTGTCCAAATCCACTATTTTATTGGCTTTTAATCTACATTGCAGGAACTGGAAGTATAGAAGTAGGTGCCTCATTGGGAGTGGTTCATGGAGTAGGAAGAGCAATTCCTTTGATTTTGATGTCAGTTCTTGCAGTAATTGGAATCAATGCAACAAAAAGTCTTACACTCAAAAGGGAATCAATTGAAAGAGCTTCTGGATGGATGCTAATTGTCATTGGTTCATTTTTGATAATAAATGGACTGCCAGAAGGACATGAATGGTATGAAGAAACATTTGTTCATCAAGGATGGAACAATCTAATACAAATGACACCAATTCCATCAGAGTTTGAGATGGAAGAACATTCTCATGATCATGTACACATTGAAGGTGCAGATTTCAAAATATTTTACACAGCTTTGCTAGCAGTACTGATATTGAGTCCAATTTTTGTACGCTCTGTTCGTAAAATCAGGGAGGTGAATGCATGAAAGATCCTGTATGTGGAATGGAAGTAGGAGAGAAAGGTGAAACACTATCTCACAATGGAAAAGAATATCGATTTTGCTGCGCTAGTTGCAGATGGGCATTTGAGAACAATCCAGAACAGTTTGAAAATGAATCACAAGATTGAAATCTTGACAACTCCTTCGTGTGGAAACTGTCAGGTAGTGGAAAAAATGCTAGACGACATGAAAATATCCTATGATGTAATCGATGTCACAGAGAATCCAGAGTACTTGGAAAAATATCCAATTTTCATTGCGCCGGGAATTGTAATTGACGATAAACTGGAATTTACAGGCATTCCAAAAAAACAAGAATTGCTTGAAAAATTATCAAGCTAGGTTATGATTCAGGCCGCTTTTCAAGTGTCAAAACTATGTCAATTGTTTTTCCATCTCGTAAAATTTCAAGATTAATTGTATCTCCAACATTTTTCTCACGTTGCAGATGAATCAAAAGATCATCAATCTGTCTTATTTCTTTTCCATCTACAGATAGTATGATGTCTCCGCCAACAGTATATTCAATTTCATCTAAAGTGGCAGTTTCTGACGAACCTATGAGGCCCGCCTTGTCTGCAGGGCTGTCTTTAACCACTGTCATGATCAAGACTCCTTTTGCATCATCGAGTTTCAACAGTTCTGCAAGATCAGTTGAAATGTTGGCACTGGATATTCCGACCCAAGGATGCTGAAATTCTCCTTCTGTGATTAGAGTGGGCACGATTTTTAAAACAACGTTTGATGGAATTGAGAATCCTACGCCTGAAAAACTACCGTCACTGGAATAGATTGCGGTATTTATGCCAACTACCTCTGCATTCATGTTTAGTAATGGACCCCCAGAATTTCCAGGATTTATTGCAGTGTCTGTTTGGATTACATCTGGAATTGAAAAGAAAGTTCCCTGTATTGGCAAAAGACGTCCCAATTGGCTTACAATTCCAGACGTCATGGAGCCTGAAAGACCAAATGGATTTCCAATGGCAGAAATTTGTTCCCCTACTTGGAGTTCTGATGAATCTCCAATTGGCAAAGGATATAGTTTTTCAGAACTTATATCTAGTTTGATCACTGCAATGTCTGCATAAGGATCAGTCCCTACAAGCTGTGCACTGTAAGAAATTCCGTCAACAAAAGTAACAGATATTTTTTTTGCATTTTCAACAACATGGTTATTTGTAATAATGTGACCCTCTTTGTCAAACACAAATCCAGAACCCACTCCACTTGCACCTCCAAGTTCAGATGATTTTGCAACAGAGATGCTTACCACTCCAGATTCTGAACGCTCAAAAATTTCAGTTAGTGAAAGAATATTTTTTGATAGTTCTGATTCACTTGCTAATTGAATCTCAGAGGAGAAATTGTCTTGTGCTAGTACGGGTGATGGCAGTGCAACAAACGCAAATGATAGCAAAACAACACCAAAAATAACTCCTCCAAGCAAAAATTTTGATCTGACATTAAGCGAATAAGGCAATATGATACAAATTGATTGTAAATTATTAGATAAATAACAATGGTATCTTACATTTGTAAAGTCAGCCTTGTGCTTTTTCTATGATTGATTGTATCCTTCCCTTGTTTTTTTCCTTGTATTGGGTTTTACAAGTATTACAGCAAAAGAATCTCTCAAAATTTGCAAATTTTAAGACGTGGGGCTTGTCTCCAATTTGACCATCACATAAGTCACATTTCATTTTTACAGACATGCCGGATTTCAAATCGGTATCATGAGATTCATTGCAATCACATGTAACTAGTTTATTTTTTTGTTCATTTGCAAGATTGGTAGAATCAATGACCGGGGAGATTGACTTTATCAATCCAATATTGACTAATCTCTGGTATCTTGCCTGTACTGTGGGAGTACTAATGTTAAGTTCCCTGGAAATCTGCCTAAATGATTTTCTTCCATCCTGTTGCAGTGAAGTCACTATTGCTATGTCTGTATCATCTAGTTCATGAGGCATAAAGTACCTTGTACCCCTTCTGTATTTATTATCTAGACTTTACAATTGTAAGGTACTTTGGTTTAATATGGAGGAATTGGCGATAGAATGAATCTCGATAAAAATGATAAATTCCAAATCTCAGACAAGTACAATACAAAATACAAAATTTATGTCAAAAAAAATCAGAAAGTATTGTTCATTTGAATTAAAAAGAACTCGATTTGTGATTGCAATTCTGACAATTTGCATCACATTATTTTCAACACCAGAATCTTTTGCACAAGAAGAGGAACCATCGGAATCCTGGAAAACTTTGTCTGAACTTCCGGAACGCCGAACATCAAGTGCTACTGCAACTTTGGATGACAAGATCTATGTGATTGGAGGACTCAATAACAAAGATGAGGATACAGACACTGTCTTTGTCTATGATCCTGGCAGTGATGAATGGACAAATGTTTCTCCCATTCCATTGACATTGCATCACATGGATGCTGCATCACATGAAGGAAAAATCTATGTCGTTGGCGGTTACGTTGGAAACTGGGTTGCATCTAATGTTTTACTGATTTATGATTCAGATAAAGACACATGGGAATTTGGCAAGAACATGCCAACTCCAAGAGGTGCATTGTCTGCAGAATTTGTTTCAGACAAACTTTATGCTGTTGGCGGATTTGGCATTGATGGAACATATTCCACAGTTGAACAGTATGATCCCGATACGGATTCCTGGGAGGCAAAAGCCAGCATGCCAACTCCAAGAGAACATCTTGCATCTTCAGTAGTTGATGGAAAACTGTATGCCATAGGCGGATTTGCAAAAGGGGTTGGAAATCTGAATGTCAATGAGGTATATGACCTACAGAATGACTCCTGGGAAATCATGACACCAATGCCCACTGCAAGAAACGGTATCACTGCTTCTGAACTCAATGGGGCAATCTTTGTCTTTGGTGGAGAGGATACAGTCAAAACATTTAATGAAAATGAAGCATACATTCCTCAAGAAGATGTGTGGCATACTCTGCAGCCACTTCCTGTACCAAGACAGGGATTGTTCTCGTCTGTAATAGGTGATACAATCTATGTTATGGGAGGTGGATTTGTGCCAGGTGCAAGCTACAGTAACCTAAACCATGCATATCAGAACAATGCAATTCCAGAGTTTGGCACAGTAGCAGTCTTGGTTTTGATAACATCCGTGCTTGCAGTAATTTTTGCCTCAAGACATCTTGGAAAGAAGCAAGCAATTATGCCGGAAAATGATTTGGCATGAAGATGGAACCAATGAGAAACAAACTTTTGATAGTTATTTCAGTTATTGCGATTGCAACAATTGGAATTATAGTGTTTGGAGGAAATATAATTTCAGATGCTGCAGATTATGAAATTATTGGTGTGGGCGAGCAGTCATTTTATTCTAACACGATTAAACTAGATGACACCCTGGTTGATGTACGAATTGCAGATACTGACGTGAAAAGAAACAGAGGCCTGATGTTTGAAGAGCAGATTCCATATGATCAGGGAATGCTGTTTATCTATGAAGAATCTGGGGATTACTCCTTTTGGATGTACAATGTGAAATTTGCACTGGATATAATCTGGTTTGATGACAAAGGAAATGTAGTCCATCTCAAACAGAATGTTCCCCCATGTACTGCCGAACCAGAACATTGTACAGTGTATGATCCCGGAGCAGAAGCACTGTATGTTTTTGAGACAACTGCAGGGTTTGTAGAGAAATTTGGAATTACTGACAGTTCAAAGTTTTCTTGGGTTGTAGACAAAACATCGTAGAAAAATAACTTGTTCTGAAAAATTAACTTCAAAAAACAAATCCTTTATTTTACAATTGTAATTATCTGTAATTAAATAACTTGTAATTTTCTAGTTCTCTTCTTTTATGATCATTTGGTACTAATTTTTAATATTGGTAAATTTAGCAACATACGAATGATGAAATTTAAGAAAAAAATTGCAGTGCCGATTGTGGTTTTAATTGGAATAATAGTTGTTTTTGTATTATCTTCTGGAACAAATCAAGAGCAAGGTATCACAGATCCGAAAGTGATGGATTGGAGGCACATACACGGTTTAGGTTTAGATCCAAACGATTCAAATCTTCTATTCATAGCAACGCATGGGGACTTTTATCACAGCAGAAACGGTGGTCCGCCTGTTAAAGTTGACAAGATAAGGGCAGATTACATGGCATTTAGTGCCCCATATCAGAAAGATGCCCCATTGTATGCAAGCGGACATCCCTCTACGGGAGGCAACACAGGCCTGATAAAAAGTTCGGATGGCGGAATCACTTGGCAGCAAGTTGCAACAGTGTTGGACCCCCCCGTAGATTTTCACGCCATGGCAGTTGGCAAAACTGATCCCAATTTGATCATGGGATTTGACAGTGGAAACAGAGGATTATTCAAAACAAATGATGGAGGAAAAACGTGGATTACAATAGACTATCCTGAACCAATTTCTGCCTTGACAATCTCACCTCATGATTCTGACATTATTTTTGCAGGTACTGGAAATGGAATCTACAAGACAAATGATGGAGGAAAAATGTGGAGTCATGTTTCATACAAGGGACTGAACGTATCTGCTTTGTCTTTTGATGAACAAGGAACGCTGTTTGGTTCTGTTGGAACGTTTGGACTGGTAAAGTCAGATGATATGGGTGAATCGTGGGAAAATATCCAAGATATAGATTTGACAATCACAAGCTTTGCTCTTGATCACTCAAATAAAATAATCTATGTTGGTGGATACTCTTCTGGGGGTTTTCAGGAAGTATACAAAATGTCTTATGATTTAGAATCGTATGATCTAATTGCAACAAATAAGAGAGATTAGTTGATTATAGAATAATTGAAAATAGATTGGTTTTCATTTTGATTCATACAAATCAAACTTTGAGTGAAAAATGGAATCAAATCAAACACATAATTGAAAAACCAAAATAATAATTTCTGTTGTTACCTCTAGTCTTAAATTAAGTAGTATGGACATGAACTACATATGATGATAAAGTTACTTTTTGTATTAACCCTAATTGCGTTATTTTCTGTTTATATGATTGCTGAAGTAGATGCATCACATTTTACAATTCCAATCCCTCAAGATGATCACATTCCGGGTTTGAGAAGTGCCATTGACCTCTATGTGCCAAGAAGCCATTCTGTAAATGCCGGGGATGTCATAACTTGGACCAATGAGGATTCTTCACCACATACCGTTACCAGTGGCAAGGGGACATCTTTGGTCAAGCAGCTAAAAGAATCCGAAGGAAAGCCTGATGGATTCTTTGACAGCGGAATTATCAACCCACAAGAATCCTGGTCATTTACTTTTTCAGAGCCTGGTCAATACACATACTATTGTACACTGCATCCATGGGTGGAAAGAAGCATAACCGTACTAGAGTCTGAACGCAAGGTACCAAGTCCAAAGATACAGCTAGAAGAAGGAGTCAAGCCCTACGACATCAAGTGCAATCCAGATTATTCCCTAGTTTTCAAGTCTTGGGATTTGAAACCTGCCTGCATAAAATCTGAGCATACACAAAGACTGATGGACTTTGGATGGGCCTCCACATATGATCCATATCCTATGATTGTGACGGCACCTGATGCAAAAGACAAGGCATATGTCACATTGCAGGGAGATGATAAAATCTCAGAAATTTTCTCTTCAGAGACATGGAAGACAGGACCAAGCATGACGTATCTTGCCATATCATCTGATGGCTCTTTGTTGCTGGCAACGAGCAGTCAAAGTGACACGATACATGCATTTGATATGGAATCCGGCGAACACATCAAAGAAATCAAAGTGGGAAAGACTCCAAAAGGAGTAAAAATTCATCACACTAGCATGATGGCATTTGTTGCAAACGAGAATTCTGGAACGATAAGTGTGATTAATCTTGACAGATTAGATGTTGTAAAGGACATTCCAGTTGGAGATGTACCGCATAACATAGTGTTTCATCCAAACGGACTGGAGGCTTTTGTGACAATACAGGGAGAGGATGAAGTTGCAATCATAGATGTTGAGTCATTGGAAAAAATAGATTCCATACAAGTCGGAAATCTGCCACACAATCTGGACATAACTCCTGATGGCAATACACTGTTTGTAACAAACATTGGAAGCAACGACGTTGCAGTAATTGATCTAGATGACAAGGAGATAATCAAACGAATCCCTGTCAGTCAAGGACATCATGGTATTGACATTCCACCTACTGGAAACAAAATATTTGTCTCAGGTATTGGGGATGATAAGATTAGTGTAATTGATACTACATCATTTGAGGTGATAAAGCAGATAACTGTAGGGGATGGACCTCATGGATTGAGAACGGATTCCAGTGGAATCAAACTGTTTGTTGGTGTGACTCAGACAAACGAAGTTGTAGTAATTGAAACTGATACTTTGGAAATAATAAATCGAATGAATGTTGGAAATGTTCCATTTTGGGTTGCAATTCCTGGAAATCCGTAATGAATTCCAAGAAAAAACAATTTTGTGGTTATTGTCCTGAAGACAAATGTCTGCTAAATTGTGAGATTTGCAATCCAAAGAAAGACAAGAGTTGCAATTGCGATTGTTAAGATTTTCAGTGCATTATTGCTAAAAAATTATGAATATGTAATTTTTTCAAATTATTTTGTTACACGTGGGTATGTTTTCTGAAGTCATAACTATATCCCCATGCATATTGTGCTCCTACTTGAATTTGAACCGGTAAAAAGGGTAAATTTTGTGTAATAATTCAATAATTTTCAAATAATGTCATACTGATAAGCATTTGAAAAAATTGGTAGGAGTTTGAAAGTACTCCAATAGATTTCTGTATTATTTTCTATGGATTTAATAGTGATTAGTGTGTAAAACGGTCAGATTATCACCTTGTCATTCGGTAGAATTGCATTGTTGCATAACTAGTTCACCTTGATCAGTTGCAATAACTAAAACATTATAAAATATGATAACATAAGAGAGTTTGAAGCCTTGAAAAAACTGATTAGATCAGAGGTTTCGAATGCTGGAGCACGTGGGAACCTTTGGGCCCACTTAACAAAATTATTATTCCAATTTGAAAGTAAAATTTTTGTGAAAGACATAGAATTC
>Ga0265309_10000261_pt1 | contig 19861 bp, 16 predicted proteins | sample Helome_FD_192492 | JGI IMG/M metagenome (GOLD analysis project Ga0265309, IMG submission 192492) | Marine sediment microbial communities from subtidal zone of North Sea - Hel_20160524 (Illumina Assembly) | ecosystem: Environmental > Aquatic > Marine > Subtidal zone > Sediment ...
TCCTTGTTTCGCACTAACCTCTCCGCAGGCGGGATCCGATGCCGCCGCGCTTATCGACAACGGTGTTGTCTGCAAAGGCAAGTGGAATGGCAAAACGATCGTAGGCATACGACTGAACTGGAACAAGCGCTACATCACGCTGGCACCGGTCGCCACCGTACTCGGGCTGGCGTTTAAGCTGTACGACCCCGATCACCTCATCGGGGACAAGAACGAGTACGGCATAACGGCCGCGTTGATCCCGACGGACACCCCCGGTGTAGTAGTGGGGCGACGTCATTATCCGTTGTCGGTCGCGTTTCAAAACGGGCCCACGTCGGGCGAAGATGTCTTCGTACCACTCGACTACATTATCGGCGGCCCGGAGATGGCTGGCAAAGGCTGGAAAATGCTTGTCGAGCTGCTTTCTGTTGGCCGCGCGATAACGTTGCCGTCGACGGCGTCGGGCGGCGGACAAGCGGCCATTTACGCGACGGGCGCTTACGCGACCATACGCAAGCAGTTCAATACATCGATTGCGAATTTCGAAGGTGTTGGTGAAGCGCTAACGCGTATCGCAGGGCATACCTATATTATGAATGCGGCCGTTGCGGTCACGGCAGGCGCGATCGACCAGGGCGAGAAGCCCGCCGTACCCTCGGCGATTCTCAAGTATCACTGCACGGAACTTGGTCGGAAGACAGCCAACGACGCCATGGACGTACACGGTGGCAAGGGCGTCATGATGGGGCCCAACAACTACCTGGGACGCGGGTATATGGCGACGCCGATCGCGATCACGGTCGAAGGCGCAAACATCCTGACACGCAGCCTGATTATTTACGGCCAGGGCGCGATTCGTTGCCATCCGTTCGTGCTCAGGGAACTGCATGCCGCAGGCGATGAAGATCAGGATCGTGGCCTGCTCGAATTCGACGACGCGTTGTTCGGGCATATCGGCTATGCCATCAGCAACCTGGCGCGATCGTTTGTCCTCGCGTTAACGCACGCCAAATTTAGCCGCGTGCCACTAAATACGCCGACTCGCCGTTACTACCAAAACATCAATCGATACAGTGCTGCGTTCGCACTCGCGTCCGACTTCGCGATGCTAACCATGGGTGGCGCACTCAAGAAACGTGAATTGCTGTCTGCACGTCTGGGCGACGTATTGAGTTCTATGTATCTCGCATCAACCGTGCTTAAGCATTTCGAAAATCAGGGCCGACGCGCGACTGACCTGCCGCTTGTCGAATGGTCGGTACGCACTCTTATGTATCAGGCTCAGGAAGCTCTGCATGCCTTCCTTCGCAACCTCCCAAATCGCTTCGTTGCGACTATGCTGCGCATCTTCATTTTTCCGCGCGGCCGCACCTATTCAGCACCTTCAGATGAGATCGGCGCCCGAGTCGTCGAGCTTGTAACCACGCCAGGCGAGTCGCGCGAGCGCCTCAGCAGTCTGGCGTACACGACACTTGAACCCAGCAACCCCCTGGGCCTGCTGCAAGAAGCGCTGGAGTTGACGAAAGAACACGTGCCGCTGGAACGCCGCCTGCGTCAGGCGCGCAAAGAAGGCCTCATCGACTCTGACTACCTCGGCCTGCAAATTGATGACGCGCTCAAAGCGCAGATCATCAGTAAGGCAGAAGCCCGCAGTCTGCGCGAGTACCACGAAAAAGTACTGGCTCTGCTCAATGTCGATGACTTTACGACTGAGGAGTTGGCCAGAGTACCCGCGGACGAGGCATCACCGACGCCGCCGAAAAAGTCTGTCAAGAAAAATACGGCCGGCAAGAAAGCGGCGCCGGCGAAACGAGCCGCCAGCAAGAAAACTGCGAGCAAAAAGAAAACCAAAAAATCGTGATAGGGCGCTATGACACACCAAAGCGGGCCACTGCATGAACTGACATTCTCGGTTGACCGGGACGTTGTCGAAAGTTTTTCGCATTGGCTTCAGGCGTTCGTTACAGCGTCTAAAAACGACCATCGCATCATCGATAGCCGCGTATTTGGGGCCAGCGATGACACTGAAGGCAGGGCGGTCTGGACCTGCCAGTTTCAAATTAGCGACGATCGCGCCCTCGATGAACTATCGGACGATTTTTTTGCCGAGACAGAGATAGCGCTCGCTCAGAAATTTCATGCGGCCGTCATCGTCAGGGAGCGCACGCTACGTGAAGATGCAGGCCAGGATTTGTTATCGGTCGAGAACCCCGACTGCCGCAATTGCGGCACACGCCTCACAGGGCAGTATTGCGGAATATGCGGGCAACGAGCGCGCAACAGGCTGATCAGTTTATGGCAGCTCATCAGCGAAGCCTTCGGTGACCTGCTTGAAATCGATTCGCGGCTCTGGCGAACACTGATACCGCTCCTGGCACGACCGGGTCAGCTGACCCGCGATTACCTTGAAGGTCGGCGCGCGCGCTATATGCCGCCGTTTCGCACCTACCTCGTACTGAGCCTGATCTTCTTCGTTGTCGCGTTCTTCGATCCGCGCGACGATCTCGGCCTGTTGTTCGAGCCAGAACCCGAGCCAACACCTGAAGAAATAGCGGAAGAAGAGGCCGCCGCAACAGACGCGAGAAAGGAAATTCTCGACGAGCTCGCAAAAGAGGGGATCATCGTCGGCGCAAGAACGCCTGATGGCCGCGCGAAAACCGTCGCTGAACAAATCGCGGATGCGGCCGACGAACGTAGCAGCGGATTCAGTATTCAGATCGACGAAGACGAAGACGATTGCGACATAGACGGCGACGGCCTTGATGAAATGCCACAGTGGATGCAGAGGCGCCTCACGCCTGAACGTCTAAGGCAAGTCTGCGAACGAGTCACGGCCGATAAAGGCAAGACCTTAAAGGGGCTGGTACTCGATAACATCCCGATCGCGCTGATCGTGTTGCTCCCGCTCATGGCATTGGTCCTGAAGGTCCTGTACCCGTTGTCGCGCCGCTACTTCGTTGAACATTTGTTGTTTTTTGTTCATTTTCACGCGTTCTTCTTCCTGATCCTCACCTCGGAGATACTCTTCGCCCGGATCACGACGCTGTTGCGCGTTTCCGGGACCATTGCCACACTGGCGATTGTCGCTGCGTCGTTCTACATTCCTGTATACCTGTTCATGGCTATGCGACGCGTCTATGGCCAGGGGCGCGTTGTGACTTTCGCCAAATACATCGCCCTGCTCGTCGCGTATGCGCTGGGCGCAATGCTGACGATGCTCAGCGCCATGTTCTTCGCGCTTGCAGCCGTCTAGAATAGTTTCAACAAAGGAAGGGTAGTCTTATGAATCCAGGGATCCTGATTGCGTCCGCGCTGTTCCTGGCCGTCGGCGTCACCGCCTGCGGCGACTCATCGACCGACAAACAGGGCGCGCAACCCATCCAGGAGCCCCCGCAATCGGTGGCTGAACCGACGGTCCTGCCACGCACGGCTTCACCTGAGGGCGCCCGGGTGTTTTTCATAACGCCGGCCGATGGCGAGACGGTTTCCAACCCTGTACGCATTGAGTTTGGGATCGATGGCATGGCGGTCGCTAAAGCAGGCGATAATCAGCCGAATTCGGGCCACCACCATTTGCTGATAGACACCGACCTGCCTGCGCTGGGGTCGCCGGTGCCGGCTGATGCCAAGCACGTGCACTTTGGTGATGGCAGCACATCGACCGAGATAACGCTCGAACCGGGGCAACACACGCTCTGCCTGCTGCTGGGCGACTATCTGCATATTCCGCACGATCCGCCATTGGTATCGAAATCGATCACGATCACTGTAGAATAAATGGTTGAGTGATAAGGCCCGGGACACTAAAATCGCCGGGCTACGAAAAATACAATCATGAAACAGCCCTCAATCAATAAAAGCATCGGAATCAGCGGCCTCGCGGCCTACGTCCCGCCTTACAGAGTATGGCTGGAAGACTGGTGTGACTGGACGGATAACCAGTGGCCAAAGATCCGTGAGGTTGTGGGGCGCAGTTTTCGGGTTCGCGGCCCAAACCACAGCGTCTACACGATGGCCGCCAACGCCGTCATACGGCTGATCGATCAATACGACATTGACCCGACGCAGGTGAAGTTTCTGGGGCTGGGCACTGAGTCGAGCACCGATAATTCCGCTGGCGCGATTGTCGTCAAAGGTATGGTCGATGCCGCCCTGATCGAACGCGGCAAACCACCGATATCGCGCAGCTGTGAAGTACCCGAGTTCAAACATGCCTGCCTCGGCGGCGTTTACGGAATGAAGGGCGCGATTCGCCACCTCGCGCTGGATGGCGCCGGCAGCCAGGCGATCGTCGTCTGTGCCGATATCGCAGAGTACGCACGTGGCAGCTCAGGGGAACCGACCCAGGGTGCGGGTGCCGTCGCTATGCTGCTGGAAGAGGACCCACAGTTGGCCGTCGTCGACTTGATCGGCTCGGGCTCAGCGTCTGACTACCGCATCATGGACTTCCGCAAGCCGATGATGCGTTTCTGCGGTCAGGATCGGTCTGAGTCACACCAGGTGCAGGATTTCCCGGTATTCAATGGCAAGTACTCGACGACCTGCTATGTCGACGAGACGCTACACGCACTCAACGACATGTACGTAAAACGGAACCTGACGGCGAGCGACTACTTGCGTTCCCTGCGAACTGTATTCATGCACCGACCGTATCGTCGCATGCCGGAAACCGGCTGGGCAGTGTCTTACCTGTTCGCACTGAGTCAGGGCAATGCGGAGGATCGTGCCGAACTGGCCTCCTATTGCTACGAGGCAGGTGTCGATGTTGACGCTGTACGCAAAGAAATGCTCAGCAAGCCCGAGGTCGCAACATTGGCGAACCCTGAGGAACTGCAATACGAAATTTACCCGCTAACCATGGCGTCACTTCGAGCATTCCGCGCATCCCGGCACTACCGCAAGGAAATTCTCGACAAGATGGCCCTTGGCAGCGACACAATGCTGGACCTGGGTAACCTCTACACCGCCGCATTGCCAGCATGGATGGCAGCCGGCTTCGAACAGGCGCTGGACGAAGACTCGCTCAGCGCTGGCGAGGAAGTACTGACACTTGGCTATGGCAGCGGTGACGCGGCGGAAGTTATTCCGTTTGTTATGGCGGACGGCTGGCGCGAGGCGACCGCCAAGATTCGTTTCGCCGACGCCATGCGATTGGCTGTTGACCTCGATCGCGATCAGTACGAAGCGCTACACGATGGACGACGTGTGCACGATCTTGACTACGTACCCAACAACGAATTCATTATCGACCGCGTTGGCCGTACCGACGAGCGCCACTTTACCGATCTCGGTATCGAGTATTACAAGTACATTGCCTAACAAGACGGCCTGACAAGACGGCCTGAACGACCGGCAGAAGCCACCCGCTACAAGTCGCAATAGCCAAGCAAGCGCTCGGCATGATTGTCTACAAGCGCCCGCCACTCCTGTTTGAACCAGGGCGTGAATCGCTGCGGATGCCGGGACAACTCTTCGTCGAGTACCGCTGGTGACACAAAACGGATACCCGAAATCTCGCTGTCATTTGCCTGTATGTCGCCCGTCACTTTGCCGAGATAGACATGGCAAAGTTCGTTTTCTGAGCCCGCCTCGCTGAATTCCGCCGTATAACAAAAGCGATACACGTGCTCCAGAGACGTTTCGATATTCAGCTCGTCGCGCAGCCGCCGCATTGTTGCGATTTCCATAGATTCACCCCGGCGCGGGTGGCTGCAGCAGCTGTTCGACCAAAAGCCCGGCCACAGACGTTTGGATTCCCCTCGTTGCTGCAGCAACAACTCGCCGTTGTCATCAAACAGGAACAATGAGAAGGCGCGGTGCAACACGCCGGGGCCATCGTGACAGCGGGCTTTTGACAGGAAGCCAAGTTCATTGTCGTCTTCATCGACGAGAATCAGCTCTTCACTCTCGGAGGACACAATTCTGTGTTGCTCATTCATGACGACAACGTCAACGTTCGATAACCTGCTTGCTGCATCGCGTTTTGCACTTCGTCCGTCGTTTCCGGACAGAGCGCTATGATCGAACCACCGCCACCACCGCCCGTCAGTTTAGCGCCAGCCGCGCCGGCGCGCCGGGCAATGTCTACCATGCGCTCGAGTTCCGGTGTTGAGACTTCCATGGCATTCAGTAAACCGTGGCAAACGTTCATGGCCAGGCCCAGCTCCCCGTAGTTGCGAGATTGCAGTAACGCCACACCCGCCACACTGATTTGGTCGATTTCGTTGAACAGAGACTCGTAACGATCGATCGCATGTTCACGGCGCGCCCTGACTCCGGCGACCTGTTCACTCGTCAGTCCGGCATCGTTGCTACAGGCGATAAGGATCGGCGGAACTTCATCGAGAACCAGCGATGTAACCTGCAAGTTTGCATCGTTGCTGAACAACATGGGTTCCGCGTACGTCGAGATCGTATTGTCGACTCCCGATGGTGTGCCATGTGCCAGCTTCTCACACTCAAATGCGATTGCGTTGATGCGCTCGTCATCAACGCCGAGGTTCATGACATCGCTAAATGCGCGGGTCAGCGCGACCGCAATCGCCGCAGACGAACCCAGCCCCATTGCCCTCGGCAAGCGTGTATGCACACGAATAGCGAAGTTTCTGTCGTGGATGTCGAGCTGACGCATGATCAGTGCGATTGCGGCGCCCACGCCCTGGGTATCATCGAGAGCGACTTCCCCGGCCATGCCCCAGTTCGGAATCGTCAGCGACAAGGTGGAGTCGTCCGGTGCAACGGTGACGCGTACAGCATCGGGAATCGGCAATGCCAGTGCGTGCCGTCCGTAGACTACAGCGTGCTCGCCAAACAAAATAACTTTGCCGGCCGCGGATGCGCCTGGCAGCGCAAGGTCGGCTTGCCGATTACTCACTCTATCGAGAATCTCCTGCGCCTTCCAACGCTTAATCTCGCCACTCTCAATGAGTTTGTTTACAAGTTCGTCAAAAACTTCGTCGGGCGTACCTACAGAGGCTGCAATGCTGCGGGCATGTAATTTCATGTGCCCCTCTTGAATGCCACTGCTCACCAAAGCACGTAACGCAGCGAAATTCTGCGCCAGCCCGACAGCTGCCATGAGCAAAGACAACTCCTTTGCCGATTGAGCACCGGTCAGTTCGAGGCCCATTGCCGCAGCCGCATTGACGTCAAGCGTGCCGCCCACTGTTCCGACCTTCAGCGGTATCGCAATCTCGCCCAGCAGGTCTCCGTCGGGAGTGGCTGACCATCGAGTCAACGGCCGGTATTGGCCGCTTGCGGCGGCGTAAGCATGGGCCCCGGCCTCGATGGCTCGCCAGTCGTTGCCGGTCGCGATGGCCAAAGCATCGATGCCGTTCATAACGCCTTTGTTGTGCGTTGCGGCCCGGTGCGGATCGCACTGCGCTATGTCGCTTGCCATTACGATAGCGTCACGCACAGCATCGCCATTGAAGTCTTTGTCCGCGAGATCGTCGGGCGCAAAGCGTACGCGCGCTGTTACGACGGACCGGTCGCAAAGGTTGGAGAGGATTCGTAGCACGGCGTTGCCATCACATAAGTCGGCGATAGCAGGTGCGACAGACTCGCAGATTGTATTGACCAGGTTCGCACCCATGGCATCAACGGTATCAACCATCAGATGCACGACGATTAACGGCGCGTCGCCCGGCAACGTTAGTAAACGCACATCCAGGTCACGTACGCCCCCGCCACGCTTGCCCAGGCGGGGGTGGACTTGATTGGCACTGTCCAGCAAGTCCTGCTTTGCAGTTTGCAGTTTGCGCAATGCCTCGTCCGGATTTGCGACGCCCGCAATATGCACCTGACCGGCCAACAGTGACTCGTCACAGCTCGCGTGAAACCCGCCCTTATTGCGGGCCAGGCGCGCCGCCGCACTAAGCGCGGCGACGATCGATGGTTCCTCGACGACCAATGGCACGATGAAGTCACGATCGTTAACGAGAAAATTTGGTGCGATGGCGAACGGTAAGCCGAATACGCCGAGTACGTTTTCGATGATCTTGTCTGCGGCGTTACTCGATAATACGTGTCGGCCATCGCGCAGCTTGGAAGCGTCACCCGGCGACAACCATCCCCGACTCGCCAGGACGTCGATGCGCTCTGCGACCTTGAGTTTATAGAAACCTGATAAGCGGGAGTCCTTCAAGATCGCTCCAGTGCAACGCCGTTCGTCTCCAGACGACAATCAAGAACCTGGCAGCCGGGCACCGCCCAGCCGTTGATAAATTCATCCAGATGTTCGTAACGAAAGCCCAATAACACACCGACATCGCCGCCGCCGGCGCCGCAGGGTTTGTAAACCAGCCCGGCGTCGGCCGAATCGATTGCAAGCTTACTGTGGCCAGCATCGAATATGCCGAGATCGTGGTCAACGCTGAATTGTCCCAACGCCTCGATGTAGGTCGGGAATTCGTCCATCACCGAAGACGCAGAGCGCCACGCCTTTGCCATTCTATCTGCTGCTCTTGTCAGCTGATGCCTCGAATTCCGATGACCGGCTTCCTTCAATTTATCGAGCCTGGCTCTGGTGCTCGCAGGCACGCCGGTCCATATCAAGCGGTAAGCCAGGCCGTCCGGCCAATTGAGTGGAGTCACGTTCGATTCCTTCATTCGATATTCGATCAGCCCACCACTGACCGAGGTCGCGATGTCCACGCCGCTACCTGCACCCTGTTGAAAGTCGCTGTGCGCCCGCGTCGCGTCTGCAAGTACATCGCATGATTGCGTCAACGCCGCGGCAAGCGCAACCGTCAACGCCGCGCTCGAACCTATACCGATTTTCTTGTCCGATGCCTGTTCCACGAAAGATCGTGTGTCCAGCTCAATGGACAAACCTGTGTTCGCGTTCGGCGCCAACGCACGCCAAACTGCGTCAACGATCGCGTACTCTTCGCCGGCCTGTAACCACTCGATAGCCGACCCGTTGGCGACGAAACGCCCCTCGTCTTCAGAGCGACCTGGCGCTGATACCCGGTGGAAGTCGCCCGCAAACTCACTTACCCGTGCTGTCGCCCGGTGATTCACGGCCATGCAGATGGCCGGTGCGCCATCGAGCACAGCATACTCGCCACACAACACGACTTTGCCGGGCGCACTTGCAAGAACCGTGGTCACGCGCCGGTAACGAGCCGCGCGCCATCGCCGAGACCAGACACCATGATGTCCGAAACTCCGGCCGTGGCCGCCAGTGCGGCCTGTACAGTCGCGGCATCTTCCGGCAAACATACGGCTTTCACCTGTGGACCGGCGTCGATAGTGAAAAATGTACCAATCCCCTCACCTTGTAACTTTCGCACGGTCTGCAGGCAACGCATCGTCGCTGAATTCCAGTATACGATCGGCGGTCGTGATGCCCACATGACCGAATGCATCTTTAGACAGTTGTGTTCCGCGACTGCCGCGAGTTGCTCGAAGTCTCGACGCATGATCGCGTCCCGCGCCGTACTCAGGTCTTCGTCCTGCCGCTCGACCCAGCTCGTGTAGAACGGCGACGTCTTGCGACTTATCTCCATTGCCTCGGTTGAGCCAACAGCCTTCGGCCCGGCCTCGGTAATCGCAACAACGACGACCAGGGGCCAGCTATCGCATTCTTGAAGCACATTCAGAGCTATGTCTTCGTCACGGTTTTCGAGTTCGACGAAGCCGCCCAACAACGAGCGCGCTGCGGAACCGGACGAGCGCCCGGCGAGATTCGCAAGTTCTGCGACAGTCGACGACCGGCCGGCGGCATTACTAGCGGCAACCGTCGTCGCCGCAAAGGCCGAGGCAGACGATGCCAGGCCCGCCGCAATGGGAAAGTTACATTTACTAACGATGTTCGCCCGCGCACGATTCGCGCCGGCAACCTCATCGAGGCAGCTTGAAAGTCGCGGCAGCATCTTACTGTCAATCGATCCGTTGACTGAGAGCTTGTCCGACCTCAGGCTGTCGTCCAGCTCGACGTTCATTTCGGTGAACAAGTCCCGCAACGTAATCGAAATGGAACCGACCGCAGGCAGGTTTCGCGAAAGGTCCCGCTTGCCCCAGTATTTGATGAGCGCAATGTTCGGCTGGGCGATTGCCGTTGCCCGCATGTTTTTGACTCTTATAGTTGTTTGCTTGTCAGGGACGCGAATTATAGCCCAGCCGAACGCGCGCACAGTGGCATAATTCGGTGTACGCTACATGGCCCAAATCCACAGGGTCGAGCCCGTTGCCTGACACATTTGCAGACCGTATTGCCGCTTACACGCAGCGTGTCGAGGAGTGTCTCGACGCGGCGCTGCCGCGTCCATCGACGAGCCCGGCACGACTGCATGAGGCCATGCGCTATTCGGTTCTTAATGGTGGCAAGCGCGTTCGGCCATTGTTGATCTACGCGTCCGGCGAGTGCCTGGGCGTAGAGGCCTCTCTGCTCGATGCTCCGGCTGTCGCCATAGAATTGATACATGCTTTCTCACTCGTTCACGACGACCTGCCTGCCATGGACAACGACGACTTGCGTCGCGGCAAGGCAACTCTGCATGTGGCCTATGACGAGGCCACGGCAATACTCGCAGCCGACGCACTGCAGCCACTCGCGTTTTCGGTTTTGTCGAATGCCAAGGGAATGCCCGAGTCGGCGAAAATCGAGCTGGTGCGCCTGATCGCCGATGCCTGCGGCTCTATCGGCATGACGGGCGGCCAGTCGATAGACCTTGCGGCGGAAGGCAATGCTCTTGGCGCCGAGGCACTTGAAAACATGTACTCGCTGAAGACCGGAGCGCTGATCCACGCGTCGGTCCTGTCACCCGCATCGCTGCGTGAGGATCTCTCTAGCGGAGACGCCGAAGCCCTGGACGCGTTCGGTCGCGAAATCGGGATAGCGTTTCAAATCAAGGACGATGTCCTCGATGTCGAGGGCGATACCGACGTAATCGGCAAACCGGCAGGCTCCGATCAACGACTTGGGAAAGCAACGTACCCCGGCTTGTTCGGACTCGATAAATCGCGGCAACGTTGCGACGAGTTGCTGGACGGCGCGCTACAACATCTTGATGCCTTCGGCCAAAGCGCTGCGCCGCTCCGCTGGCTGGCCCGCTTCATTGTTGAACGTGGCCAATAAGACGATGACGCAAGCGACACGCAGCATACTGCACGTTGATATGGATGCGTTTTACGCCTCTATCGAGCAGCGCGACAATTCGCAACTCTGTGGCAAACCCGTCGTCGTCGGCGGTGGGACGAATCGCGGCGTCGTTGCGGCGGCCAGTTATGAGGCTCGCAGATTCGGTGTCCACTCTGCGATGCCGATGGCCGAGGCGTTGCGGCGCTGCCCGGACCTTCATCGTATAAAACCACGCATGTCGCACTATAAATCGGTATCGAAGCAAATTTTTTCGATCTTCCGCGAGTTCACGCCTATGGTCGAAGGCCTGTCACTTGACGAAGCGTTTCTCGATGTCACAGCGAGTATCAACTTGTTTGGCTCGCCGATCAGGATCGCAGAAGCCGTCAAACATCGAGTTGTGGATACAACCGGCCTGACGGCATCGGTGGGCGTTGCCGAAAACAAGCTTGTTGCGAAAATTGCGTCGGACCTCGACAAGCCTGACGGACTCACTGTCATCGGCGCTTCGGAATACAAGCTGAGGCTCGACCCGCTGCCTGTATCCGTAATCCCTGGCATCGGACGCCAGACACTTAAGCAATTATCCAAAGCGTCCATCAGTACGGTCCGCGATCTGCGAGTCGCGGACGACCGCGATCTTGAGCCAATATTCGGACGGTACACAAAAAAGACCCGCGACCGCGCATCGGGACATGACGTTCGCGCTGTGGTGCCGTCGCGAGCCGAGAAGTCAATTAGTGCCGAAGAAACGTATGACACTGACCTCACTCAAAGACAACAAATGGACCGAGAATTACTGCGGCTGACCGAACGCACAGCGAGCCGCCTGCGAAAGGCCCGCCTCGCTGCCAATACAGTTCACATCAAGATTCGGCAATCCGATTTCAGCACCTACACGCGACAACGCAGTGTCAAACCGCCTGCCGATGGCACCGACCAGATATACGCCGTCGCGCGTGATTTGCTGCACGCATGGCTAGCGCGAAATCCGGGCGCAAGGATTCGTTTGCTGGGCGTCGGCGGCAGCAATCTGGCCGCGGCCGAGCAGCCAGACCTGTTTTCAGAAGCGCCCGACCAGCAAGGCACAGCCATTGACCAGGCCGTCGACGAGATACGGGACCGTTTTGGCAGTACTGCCGTAGGCCGCGCCAGGACCTTGGACCAGCAGTGATTAGGGTAGAATCGAGGGTCGGCACAGGCCCGAGCGGAAATCCATGTACACCAGCTTTTTCGGACTGAATGAAAAACCGTTTTCGATAACGCCCGATCCGCGTTACCTCTTCATGAGCGAGCGGCATGGCGAGGCGCTTGCGCACCTGGTGTACGGCGTAACGGAAAGTGGTGGATTCATCCAACTGACCGGCGAGGTTGGCACGGGCAAGACCACGCTCGTGCGCACGTTGCTGCTGAATCGCATGCCTGACAATGCCGACGTAGCAGTAGTACTGAATCCACAATTGTCCGTCATCGAATTCCTTGCCACCATATGTGAGGAACTCCATATCGATGTGCCGCACAACAAAGGCAGCATCAAGGCGCAGACTGATGCGCTCAATCGGCACCTGCTGGAAGCGCACGCCGAAGGTCGCCGCACCATACTGGTCGTCGACGAGGCCCAGAACCTGTCGCCCGCCGTTCTTGAACAAGTTCGTTTACTGACGAATCTCGAAACTGCGAAACAGAAGCTGTTGCAAATTATCCTGATCGGTCAACCCGAACTCCGGGAGCTGCTCGCACGCAACGATCTTCGCCAGCTCGCGCAACGCATCACCGGGCGCTACCACCTGGAGCCGCTAAGCGGCGAAGAAACCGCACACTACATCGAACATCGCCTCAAAGTTGCGGGCGCACTCGGAGAAGTGTTCGACAGCAGCGCAAAGAAGGAAACGTTCCGGCTGTCGCAGGGCGTACCGCGGCTGATCAATGTCATTTGTGACCGTGCGCTGCTCGGCGCGTACAGCCTTGAATCCCGTCGAATCAATCGCCGTCTGATTCGCCGTGCGGCCGCTGAAGTAAGCGGACAGCTGGATCGATCACCCTGGCTGCGCCCTGTCGCGATAGCCGCTGGTATTATCGGTGTCGCGATTATTGGCGCGAGCATCTGGTCCGTGATGCAGCGGCAAGACGCGCTGCCCATCGAAGTAGCGAGCGCTGGCGTCGAAGGGTTGACCGTCGCACCGCTGGCTGAGGAGGTTCCGGCTACATCGGACACTGCAGTCGGCGCCATTGAAGCGCCGGAGCGGCAAGCCTCCCTCAACGAGCAGCTGCAACTTGCGACGGGCCTGAGTACCACGACAACGGCACTAAGCACTTTATTCAGTAGCTGGGGACTTAACTTCGATGGGCCCGCACAAAGCGCCTGCGCACAGGCAAGCGCCGCTGGCCTCGCGTGTTATTACCAACGTGGTTCCTGGGCCGGATTGCGGCAAATGGATCGGCCGGCGATCCTGACTCTCATTGATGACAGCGGCGAATCCCACAAGGTCGTGCTTACGGCCGTGCGCGGCGCAAGCGCCGAACTGTCCATCGGTGGCGTACTCGTGACCCACCCGGTTGATGCAATTACCGACGCCTGGTTCGGGCAATACATGTTGTTGTGGAGACCACCGGGTGGCGAGGCCGTTTCCCTTAGACCAGGTTCGCGGGGCGCCGACGTCTTGTGGCTTCGCGAGAGTCTCGCGTCCATCGATGCAGCATTTGTCACGGCGGACCCTTTGTCGGACGTTTTTGATGCCGACCTCCAGCAAGTCGTTCGAGCTTTTCAGCGGGCGCATCGCCTCGTCGTCGACGGACTCGCCGGACAGCAAACACAAATCATAATTAACTCGCTGCTCGCTGTTGATGGCACGCCACGCCTCCGAACACCGCTGCTGGCCCAGGACTAGTTCATGTCTTTCATACTCGACGCGCTGAAAAAATCGGAAACTGATCGTCAACAGCAGAGCTCTGCGGAATTTGCCGGTGTCCCGCGTAGTGATAGAGGCGCAGGTGTACCGCGCTGGTTATGGATCCTCGGATTATTGCTCGCTATCAATCTCGCCGTGCTACTCGGCCTGTTCCTGCGGCCGGAAGTAGATACGTCTATCGACGTTTCGCCGGCTGTTGGCGAGACTCGCGCAACCGTCGTCGGTGAACCGAGCTTTGCGGAACAGGTCGCGGGCGCACGACAAAACGTGCCTGCCAGCGTGGAGCCCGACGTGATTGCTCCACCCAGTCCGCGGCCCGCCACTGCCACACCGGCGGCCGTCGCTTCTGTACGTGACAGGCCACAGCGATCAGCAGTCTTGCCGACGATTTTTGAAGTCCGCGCTGACGGTACTGTCGAGCTGCCGGACTTACACCTGGACATTCATGTCTACAGCGATGTCCCGAAAGACCGGTTCGTGTTTATTAACATGTCTAAACAGCGGGAAAACTCCAGCCTCGAAGAAGGGCCGGTCGTCGATGAAATAACGCCGGAGGGCGTAATTTTGGAGTATCGCGGCACGTCCTTCCTGTTACCCCGCGACTAGAGCACATAGTTTGACGAACCTGGTAACGAAGTACCTGGATGGCGATACGCTGGCTCTCGCATTGATATCCGGCATCCATCGAGTTATCAGTGAACAAGACCTGTTGAACCGTATCAACGTGTTCCCTGTCGCCGATAGCGATACTGGAACGAACCTCAGCCTTACCTTGAGTGTCGCGCTCGGCGTACTCGGCAAACCGGACGAGAAACACCTTGGTACGATGCTAGCCGCCGTCGCCGACGCGCTGCTCGATGGCGCACGGGGCAACTCCGGTGCAATTGTCGCGCAGTTCTTTCAGGGGATGAGCGATTCGGCGGGCGAGATTACGCGATTTACGACGTACACGTTCGGCAAAGCGGTCACGATGGGCAGCGATTACGCGCATGATGCGTTGTCCAAGCCTCGCGAAGGCACCATTCTCTCGGTTATCGCTGCATTTGCTGACAGCATCACCCACCAGGTGTCAGATGGCCAAGAGCTAGAGTTTCCGGCGGTGTTGCGAAGCGCCATGCAACGAGTGGACGAGGCGCTTGAGAATACGCCAAACCAGCTCGATGTTTTGCGCAAGGCGGGCGTTGTGGATGCCGGCGCGAAGGGTTTTGTGGAACTTGTCGCGGGCATGTCCGACTACTTGCTGGACGGCAAAGTCGAGCCCATGCCGAGCGCGTCAGCGCACTATGATATTGAACCTGCCGTTGAATTTTTAGAAGCTGACAATGTTTCGCGATTTCGATTCTGTACCGAATGCATCGTAACGGCGACGGACATCGACCGACGTAAACTGCGCGAAGCGCTAACCGAAGTCGGGGACTCCCTGGTATTGGCCGGCACCAAACGTAAAGCGAAAATTCACATTCATGTCGATGATCCCGACGCCGTTTTCGATATTGCGCGGCGATATGGCGATCTCAGCGCCGAGAAAGCCGACGACATGCATCGCCAACAACACAGCACGCACAACACAAGGCGCAGTTTCGCTGTTATTACGGACTCAGCCGCGGATATTTCCGATGAAGACATGGAGCGCCTCGACATTCATATGGTGCCCTGCCGTATTCAGTTTGGCGATCGCGGTTATCTCGACAAGGTCAGTATCACGATCGATGAATTTTACGAAGAATTGCGGAACAACCCGGACCACCCGACAACGTCGCAGCCCGCACCCGGTGACTTTCGCCGTCAGTTCCAGTTTCTTGCGAGCCATTTTGAAGACGTACTGTCAATCAACCTGACCAGTGCAGCGAGTGGCACATTCGAGGCAGCCCGCCTCGCTGCATCCCGCACGAACGCGCCGGGACGCATGCACGTTATCGATTCGCTGAACGCCTCCATGGGTCAGGGGCAAATGGTGGTGTTCGCCGCAGAGTGTGCTGAAATGGGCGCGGATATCGACACGACGATACGACTCGTCAATGAACTCATTCCAGTAACGCGTACCTATGCATTGCTCGACGACCTGCGGTACGCCGTGCGCGGCGGCCGCGTTCCGGTGTGGGTAAAGACCATAGCCGACTTGTTGCGACTCGTGCCGATAATTTCAACCAAGCCCGATGGCCGAATTTCACTGGCCGGATTTTTGTTCGGCAGGCGTAACCGAATAGTGAGCTTTGCGAAATTCATTGCACGTCGTGCACCGAAGGGACGCCCCCTGGAGCTTGGTATCGGGCACGCGATATGCGAAAGCGATGCCAAAGAATTTGCACAAGAGATACGTGCTCGACTGCCATCGATTGGCAAGCTGACCCTGAACGGATTGGGCACTGCCCTTGGCGTGCACGGTGGGCCCGGCACACTATTAGTCTCACTCAGACCCGTGAACTCAGCGCAAGATATCGCCAGCGACGTCGATTAATTCTCCACCCTCGTTGCGCGCGTTGTTAACGCGCCTGTCGACAGGCCATGCCTGCAACTTAGGCGTGCGCTCCGCCGCCTGCTCCATCGGTTCTGCCGACCCGGCCAGCCATTCGTCAGCCGCGTCGGCCCCCATGACAATGGGCATCCGGTGATGCAACGATCGCATGAACTCGTTTGCTTCGGTCGTAATCAACGTTGTTGATTGCAGGGCCTCACCACTTTCTTTGTCTGTCCAGTTTTCCCACAGACCTGCGAGCGCAAAAGGGCCGCCGCTCGCAAGTGAAATAAAATATGGCGTCTTCGCATCATTCTCGCGGCGCCACTCGTAGAATCCGTCAGCCAAGACAACGCAACGGCGATGCCGAAACGCCGCGCGGTAGGAGGGCTTTTCAGCGACCGTCTCCGCGCGAGCATTAATCATGCGGTTACCGATTGACGGGTCTTTTGCCCAAAACGGCACCAGGCCCCAGCGCAGCATGACCAGTTCGCGGTTCTCGTCGCTGTCATTTCGAATGGCCGCAATGGTTTGGGTCGGCGCGATATTGTAGCGGGGCTTCAGGTCGATCGACACGGACACGCCGAACAGGGCGACTGCAGCTTCGGCGGGTGAATAAAATGCGAAGCGACCGCACATGGCTATTCGCGGATACCTACGCCACGCCGCATCAACATCATGCACGCCGTGAACAGGACGACGATGAATACGACGAGTATCAAATAAGCCTGGCCTATGCCGATGTCCGAGGTGCCGAGAATGCCGTACCGAAACGCATTGACCATGTAGAGAATAGGATTCGCTTTGGACACGTTTTGCCAGAACTCGGGTAGCATCGAAATCGAGTAGAAAACGCCACCAAGATAAGTCAACGGTGTCAGGACGAAGGTCGGCACGATCGAAATATCGTCGAATTTTTTGGCAAAAACGGCGTTGATAAAGCCAGCCAGTGAAAATACGACCGATGACATCAGCACGATCGAGATCATGATGAAAGGATGCGCAACCTCAAGGCGCGTGAAGAACAGCGCGATAATCGTGACGAGCAATCCGACCAGCATGCCGCGCAATACACCGCCTGCCACGTGACCGATGATAATGGTCGCGTATGACATTGGTGCAACGAGCATCTCTTCGACGTGGCGCCCGAACTTTGCGCCGAAAAAAGACGACACGACATTGCCGTAGGAATTCGTAATGACGGACATCATGATGAGACCTGGCGCTATGTACTGCATATAATCGAAGCCATCCATACTGCCGATGCGTCGCCCGATAAGATTTCCAAAAATAATGAAGTACAGGGTCATCGTGATAGCCGGCGGCACGATCGTCTGCACCCAGATGCGCAAAACCCGCAAGACCTCCTTGCGCACGATGGTTTTCGCAGCGACGAGGTTGAGTCCGAGGTTCATTCGACCTGGCCCTGTTGCTTGCTTTCGACCAGCCTCATAAAGAGCTCTTCGAGACGATTCGCCTTGTTGCGCAGACTGGATACATGAATATCCTGTGCGCTGAGTTCTGCAAACAAATCATTAAGGTCATGATCGGGACCTTTTTCTACTTCGAGCTCACCGTCAGCGCGCAAACGTGTTTTAAAGCCTTCGATCGACGGCGCTTCATCCAGGCCCTGGGAAGTACTCAGTACGAAAACTTCACGTTGCAATTTTCGAAGTACGTCGCTCATTCGAGCATCTTCAATAATCACGCCTTCATCGATAATGGCAATGTGCCTGCATAAGGATTCGGCCTCTTCGAGGTAATGCGTGGTCAGAATAATCGTCGTTCCCGCTTCGTTGATTTCCTGCAAAAATTCCCACATTGAACGCCGAATTTCGATGTCGACGCCCGCCGTTGGCTCATCGAGTATCAGTAAGCGGGGTTCGTGCACGAGCGCCCGGGCAATCATCAGCCTGCGCTTCATGCCGCCCGACAGACTGCGCGCGATATCGTCACGCCGATCCCACAACCTGAGCGCACGCAGGTACTTCTCAACGCGCTGCTTCGCCAGTTTTCCACCAAGGCCGTAGTAGCCGGCCTGGTTCGTAACGATGTTGCCTACCGAGTCCCAAAGATTGAGATTGACCTCCTGCGGAACAATACCGATGCAGGCCTTGGCAGCCTCGAGCTCGGTATCGATACTGTGCCCAAAAACCTCGACTTCTCCGCCACTCTTGTTAACGAGTGAGCTTACGATGCCAATGGCCGTTGTCTTACCGGCACCGTTCGGTCCCAGCAATGCATAGAAATCACCGGCACTAACGGACAGGTCTATGCCCTTCAGTGCCTGGTTGCCGTTGCTGTAGGTCTTGCTGAGATTCTTTATTGAGAGCGCTTTCATGAGGCCGCGTATTGTAACCGCGCGCTCGTGGCCGTCATACCTTGGTGTGACGATTACTCCTGGTAGTTTGGAAGGCACGCTGGCGCACGGGGCTCGGCATGTTGCATGCCGCTGCCGATAGCGCCTCATGCTGACCCTGCTGTCCCCCCCTCGTGAGCAGCGCCTGCAGCGCCGAATGGTGCGACGTACAACGAAGACTGCGCTTCGAGTCGACACCCGTGTCCAGCAATCGGCGCCAGATCGTGTCGTCGTCTGCGAAACGTGCAGTAAGGAGATCGTGTCGCGATGCGGCCCGGTCAAGTAGACCCACCAGCGTCCATCCGGCCAGTTGCTCGCACCAACTCACCGGCGCACCACTAACCACTCTTGTGACGTAGGGATTGCGGCGCGACAGCTGCCAGAGAAAACTTAACCCCGCAGCCTGCAGGTGCCGGAGTCCTTCGCTCGGCGAGGCGCCCGCGTCGATCAGGTCGAATTGCGGATCATCGCCTAACAAGCACTGCCAGTAGTTGGCGTCCTGCTCGCGAAACGAAAATAGTAGAAACGGGGCAGCGGCGAGGCGAGCGCGTTCGGAATCCGTCAGTCGTCGCCGCGCGAGATCACCAAATTCAGCGACGCCCGCGCCTGAGACTTCGCGAAGAAAGTGCCCGTTGAGTGCCTGGATGTTGGCAAGATCGTCCTGTGTCGGACCCTTGTAGTCCATATTTCCCTCCTGCAGCGGCTTTTCTCGGCCGTCGATACATTTTCACTATTTTGAACTAGCCGACCATTTATGGATGTTATAGGCTATCGTAATACTATATATGGTCTGTTTCTAGCAAAGAGGACATAATATGCGATTGACCGATGACCGCTATTCCGGTGAACGCAGCCAGTTCGAGCTGGCTCTCAGGATGATTCGCCATGAAGCCCGCACCCGTACCATTCGCAGTTGCACAGGGCTGTCCGACGATCGCATCAGAAAACTCTACGCAACCTACTTTCGTGACACGGGCAATACGGTAGTGAAGCGACGGCGCGGCAAGTCACCACGTCAGGTAACACGCTACGTCAAGACCCCGGAAAATCAACTTCAGGCGACGACTCTG
>Ga0265309_10000263_pt1 | contig 19806 bp, 17 predicted proteins | sample Helome_FD_192492 | JGI IMG/M metagenome (GOLD analysis project Ga0265309, IMG submission 192492) | Marine sediment microbial communities from subtidal zone of North Sea - Hel_20160524 (Illumina Assembly) | ecosystem: Environmental > Aquatic > Marine > Subtidal zone > Sediment ...
ATCCAAATATTCGGATTTTCAGGGGACAGTATACCTATTTAGAAAATTTGGCTAACGCCCCGTAATTTTCAGTACCAGTTTATCGTGGCAAATGACAACCAGATGGGCGTCCATTTTGGGTCGTTAGCAGACCCCTAAAACCGAGTATTGAGCGTCCGCTATCGGGCAAAGAAAAGCCCCTTCATCAGGGGTTTGAAATTGGTGCCGGCACCACGAATCGAACGCGGGACCTACTGATTACAAGTCACCTGCACAATCGTTATAAATCAAAGACTTAATCCCTATTATTTTGTGCACTTTTGCAAGTTTCGGGGTTATTTACCAGGTAGCTAGGCGATTAATTTGTGCACCTGAAATAATAACAGAAGTAGACAGATATGAGATCTTTTTGTCATGATGATCCTCCAGCTATAGTAGTTGCGACCCTTCAAATGAAGGCGGCAATCCTATCTCTGTCGCTCTACGCTTGGCTCAACTGGGAAAGTACCTGAATTGTGAATCACGATGGATGACCTCCTCTGGATAGCCCCGGCGCTGATCGCCGGTATTGCGGCAGCGCGCATTGGCCTGCCGCCCATGGTGGGTTACCTGCTGTGTGGCTTCGTGCTGAATTTGTCAGGCGAGTATGATCACGACCGGCTGACCACGATCGGAAATCTTGGCGTCACGCTGTTGCTTTTCACCATCGGTCTTAAGCTAGATCTGCGCTCGCTGTTACGCCCGGTCATCTGGGCCGGAACGACCTTGCACACCGCGATTACGATCGCCGTACTCGGCACCGTGCTTTACTGGATGAGCCTGGCCGGCATCCAGGCTTTTGCCGGCATCGATATCGGCACAGCCATGTTGATCGGATTCGCGCTCAGTTTTTCCAGCACCGTGTTCGCGGTCAAAACCTTGGAAGACAAAGGTGAGTACCAGTCCAGGTACGGCCAGGTGGCCATCGGCATCCTGATCATGCAGGATATCTTTGCCGTGGTATTCCTGGCCGCGTCGACGGGCAAGCTACCATCGGCCTGGGCACTGGGCCTGCTGCTGCTGATCCCCATGCGTTACGTGCTCATGCACCTGTTAAACCGCGCCGGGCATAGCGGCGAACTGCAGATTCTCTACGGCCTCGCGCTAGCCCTCGGCGGTTATGCCCTGTTCGATGCCGTCGACGTGAAGGGCGATCTCGGCGCATTGATCATCGGCACCATGCTGGCATCGCACCCGCTGGCGGGAGATGTGTCGAAGCGTCTGCTGGGTTTCAAGGACCTGTTGCTGGTCGGGTTTTTCCTGAGCATCGGCATGTCGGGCCACCTGACGGTCTCAGCCATGCTGATCGCTTTGCTGCTGACGGTGCTAGTCGTTTTCAAGACTGTCTTGTTCTTTGCCTTGTTCACCCGCTTCAAAATGCGCGCGCGCACCGCGACGCTGTCATCGCTGACGCTGGCCAACTACAGCGAATTCGGACTGATCGTCGGTGCGATCGCGGTGTCAAACGCCTGGCTGAGCGAGGACTGGCTGGTAACGATCGCGCTTTCACTGACCATGACCATCATCATTGCCGCGCCAGTCAATCTGCAGGCAAGCCGTCTGTATGGCCGTTTGCAACCAACCGCCAGCAAGTTTGAAACGAAATCATTGTTGCCTGAAGACGAGCCCGTTGATTTAGGCGATGCAAAAATTGCGGTGATCGGTATGGGGCGCCTCGGTACTGGTGTGTATAACCATCTGGCGACGGATTACGGAAACATCCTGATCGGTATCGATATCAATCCCGACATCATTGACGCGCACAAGGCCGCGGGCCGCAATGTCGTTCTCGCCGATGTGACCGATGACGAAGTCTGGGACAATACGCACACGGACAACGTAGAAGTCGGGATCCTGGCATTGCAGGATCACCAGAGAAATCTGGGGTTTTTCAACCGCGTCCGTGAACGCAACGAAGGCGCAAAGGTGTTTGCCGTCGCCAGGCACCAGGACGAAGTCGCGGAACTCGTCGATGCCGGCGCGGAAGCGGCGTGGAACATGTACTCGGAAGCCGGTGTCGGCCTGGCCTCCGAAGTCATCTCCTATTACAAGAACAAGGACAATAGCTAGCACTCGTTGAACAGGCCTGCTCTGGCAATGCGAAACCCAGCCGGGCAAAGAAAAGCCCCTTCATCAGGGGCTTTGAGTTGGTGCCGGCACCACGAATCGAACGCGGGACCTACTGATTACAAGTCAGTTGCTCTACCAACTGAGCTACGCCGGCAATTTCATTTCATACTATAGCCTTTGCGGCAGCTCGCAGGCCTTATGCTGACCTGTTCGAGGGCGCGAATTTTATTGTGTTTGTCCTAGGTTGGCAAGCACTCGGTCGGAATCTGGCTGATCCCGGTATCATAGTCGGCATCGTCGAGTAACAGCAGGTATTCGGTCTCACTCGACTGCTCGGCGTAGAGCCAGAAAATGGTGCGCTCGCGATACCGTAACTCGGTTTCGGCCTTGAAACCTAGTTTTTTAACCCTGGTTGCAAGCTTGTCGGCATTTTTCTTGAGTCCGAACACACCGAGCGAAAGTATGTTTGGTTTTTCGGGATTATTGACGATGATGTGATCTCTGATTCCCTTCTTGGCAAGACCATTGGCAGTCCTGATTGCCTCTTCACGGGTTTTGTGACCAGCGATATAGACCATTACCCCCTGGTAATCTTTCTCCAGGCTGGATTTCAACTCGGTGTCGGCACGCTTGCCGCTGTAGCGCCCGCTGATTTCGACCGCCCGCTCCCGGTCCTTGAACGGGCCGATGGTATAACAGACCTGCTTGTCGCTGGAATCTTCGAACACCAGCATTTCCTGTTTTATTTGGGGCGGTTGTTGGACCTTCGCTGCGGCCTCCTTTGCCGCCGCTTCAGCGACGACTTTTTTCTCGCTAACGATTTCGACCTTCGCTTCGCTCAACATTTCCAGCTCGACGGCGGCCGGGATCTTTTTCTTCTCGACGAACAATTGCTCGTAAGGTAGCAACCACTGGAACGCGGCGAAGGCGATATTGACGATCAACAATAAGCCGAGAAATACTTTCATTGACCGGCCAGCCTTGCCATCCCGAGAAACACCAGGTCGGGCACGATGCGGACAGGCTTTTGTAGTTCGCTTTTTACCTGGACTGCGTCGCCTCCCGCAAGCAGTATGGTTGCTTCATTATCAAAATAGCTGGTCCAGCGGTTCACGAGCCCGGTCAATAAGTCGATTGAATTGTGCGTGTAGTTTATATGAATCGCCGCCTCGGTTGAACAACCGGGTTCGGTGGTTTCATCAATTGCCGGATCATTAAAATCGATATGACTGAATATGCGCTTGAAAGCGTCCAGCGAGGTGTTGATACCGGGCAGAATTGCCCCACCCAGGTGCTTCCCGTTCGCTCGCAACAGGTCGAGTGTTATCGCGCTGCCAGCATCGATAACGACGACGTCTCCGCTTACCAGTTTGGACGCTGCGATCAACGTCATCCAGCGATCAACACCCAGCCGCTCGGGCTCTCGGTAAGCGTTGGTAACACCCAGGGCCTGTGGCATTGATACAAAGCGAGTAACGGCTGTCGCGAATTTTTGTTTCAGGCATTGGTCCAACTGGGCCTCGCGGGTTGCGTCGAGCACCGAGGCGAAATAGCAATGCTTCGCCGGTAGGTCTTGCAGCCAACGGCCCAGGCGTTGGGCCCAATCCCGGTTATAACAACAGGAATAGCTAGCCTGCACCTGGCCCGCCTTGTGCCACTGTGCCTTGAGGTGGCTGTTACCGCAATCGAGCAGAATCATTCGCTGACAACCCGGAGCGATATTTCGGCGGCCGAATGAACTTCGATGCCGTGCTCAGTTTCCAGCTGCAGCTGCCCGTCAGCAGTAATTCCACGATTAATGCCCGCAATGCAATTGCCAGCGGTAACCACTTCAACCGGACGACCATGAAAAGCATCGAACCGCTCAAACTCGCTAATCAAACCCTGCACCGCGTCGGACTCAAACGCCCGAATCGAATCAATGACAGAATCTATCGAGGTCGTCAGCACCTGCGTGCGATCGATCTCGCTCATAGCGATCTGCTCAAGACTGGTGGCAGGCTGGGAAATTTCGGCCAGCTCGTCTGCATCCATATAGATGTTCAGTCCAAACCCGATTGCGAAAAAGAAGCGCTCATTACCGAGCGGTCGCGATTCGATCAGTGTACCGCCAAGCTTGCGTCCGTCGCAGAGCACATCATTAGGCCACTTCAGGGAGATTGCAGCATCGGCGCTTTGCCGCAAAGCCCGGCACAATGCGAGGCCGGTGACGATGCTCAGCAATCCCTGGCGATTGGCTGGAATGTCCTTGGCAATGCCGATCGAGCAATAAATGTTGCGCGCAAATGGTGATAGCCACTGCCGACCGCGCCGACCGCGCCCCGCGCTCTGCGCCTCACTGAACGCGACCACTTCGCGCTGGTGGAGGTCGTGGTATTCCAGTACGTCGGCATTGGTGGATGCGGTGTTATGGCGGTAATGCCAGTCGAGGCCGTGACGTTCGACTGCCTTCCTGGCCGCTGCCTCGTTGATGGGTTCGCTACGCATCACGTTGGAACCAGGACTTGCGCGCCTCCTGCTGCTGATCGGTAATTTTTAACACACAGGTGCTTTGCGTGGCAGCCTGCAGCACGACTTCGAACAGACGCAGTTCATCGCGACGGAAGGCATGGACCTGCCAGACTTCCGCCGGGCTTGCCAACAGTAGCCTTTTTTCAAGTTGCCCCAGGTTCAGTTTCAAGCCGTCAACTGCAATGATCTGATCACCGGCTGACAGGCCGGCACTCTGCGCTGATCCGGCTTCGGTAACACGCTGAATCGTGAGCCCGGCTTCGCCGTCTTTCAATACCCCGCCCAGGTCGACCGTGGGCAGGTCGCCCTCGACGTCCTTACCACCCTTGTCCTGTGAATTTTTCGCAGTACGTCGCAGCATCTCGATACCGACCAGGCCAAGCAGTTCGTCCAGGGGCAACTCGCCGGTACTGTAAATCAACTCGTCGAGAAAAGGTTCAAGGTCCTGGCCTGCAATTTCGCTGACCAGCTGCTGGATACTACCGGGCTCGACACCCCTCCCCTGTTCACGATATCCCTTCCACAGGCGGCCCATGACATCATCGAGGCTTTTTTGCGATGCGGTCAGTTCGCGTATTTTCAGGTCGATGCAGGCCGCGATCAAACTACCCTTTGCGTAGTAGCTGACAATCGCGTTGGCCGCGTTTTCATCCTGCTTGTAAAACTTGGTCCAGGTGTTGAAGCTCGATTCCGCCGCGGACTGCCGCAGACGACCCGAACCCCGCTGCACCCGGGTCACGGTTTGCGCCAGCAGTTCCAGATAACTTTCCGCATCGATCAGGCCGCTACGCAGCAACGCAAGATCGTCGTAGTAAGACGTGATTCCCTCAAAAGCCCACAGTAAATCGGTATACACTTCGCGTTGCAAGTCATACGGCTGGTAGACACTGGGCTTGATTCGCTTGACGTTCCAGGTATGGAAATACTCGTGACTGCAGAGCCCGAGAAAATCACGGTAGTCATCATCCACCTTCGATTGCCCGTGTTTTGGCAGGCTTGCACGGCTCGCAATCAGGCTGGTACTGGCGCGGTGCTCGAGCCCGCCATAGCCCTCACCGACGACCATCACCTGGAACTGGTAATAATCCATCGGTGCAGGTTCACCAAAAAACCGGATATGGTGTTCGCAGATTGTTTTCAAATCGGCTGCAAGGCGTGCCTCGTCGCATTCGAAGCGGCCGGTCAGCACGATATCGTGCGGCACCCCACAGGCTTCAAAGGCGATACAGGTGAACGTGCCCATCTCGACCGGGTGATCGATCAGGTCATCGTAATCCAGTGCTTCGTACAACCCAAATTCATAGGGATTCGCTTGCTTGCGTTTGAGCGAGGTCGCCAGGTGCCATTCCTGGCAATAAGTCGCGAGCGGTTTTTCGATCAATACCTCGCAGGGATTGCCACCCTGACCGAGAACCTCGAGAAACACACTGCTGCCGTTGTAGTAGCCGTGGCTCTGATCCAGGTGTGCCGCGCGTACCGACAGGTCTTTCGCATAAACCTTGTATTCGATCGTCAATTCACTCTTAGCGGCAGCGACCCGCCAGTTGGATTTGTCGATCTGCTCGATCCCGAGTTCGCCGTTTTCATCAGCAGCACGCAGGTCGAGCAGGTTGCGCGCAAAGTCGCGAATCATGTAACTACCGGGAATCCAGTTGGGCAGGCGCAGATGCTGCCCCTGCGAATCGGGCTCATCAATACGTATCGATACATCGAAGTAATGGCTACTGGGATTACTACTGGTAATCTGATATCTGATCATTTAGAAAAACTGTTTATCAAGCGTGGCCGAAGTGTATCATTGGCGGCTTTGACGCCAAATCTAAATAGCTGGACAGATGACCGATACCCTTAAACACTTAAACCGCTACTCTACTCCGGCCGCGGCCCTGTCCGAGCCCGCGCCGGATGACAAGCAACTGCGGCTCATCCTCAAGACAGCATTGAGCGCCCCCGATCATGGACGCCTGCATCCCTATCGTTTCATCAGCATTCGCGGCGGCGGGCGTCAAAAACTGTCCGAGATTTTCGGCCGCGCAACGCTTATGCGCGATCCCGATGTCGAGCCCGCCTACCTGAGAAAACAACAGGACAAGCCGTTACGCTCGCCGCTGATCGTGGTCGTCGTCGCGCAATTGATAGAAAGCCCCAAGATTCCGGAGATCGAACAAATGCTCTCCGCGGGCGCAGCCGCGCACAACGTGCTTTTGGCCTCCAACGCGCTCGGCTTCGGCTCGATCTGGCTCACCGGCGCGAACGCCTACGACCCCTATGTCTGCGACGAACTCGGACTCGAGGAAAACGAGCGCATCATCGGCTTCATCTATATTGGCACGCCGTCAATCGAAATCCCTCCGCGGCCCATTCCCGAAGTTTCGACCCACCACAGCAAGTGGGAATAACTCCAGGGCCGGAATGACCTTGCCACTATTGTCTGAAACCGTCTCAGCCGGTGCGAGACAGTTTCAGAGTTCGATGCGCTCCTCTTGGTCGGGATGCCCGTAGGAGCATAAAAATCCGCCGACATACTCGATTGCGGGATCAAAAGGATCACCGACACCCACTTTCGCTTCAACTTCGGCTCGATAATCCTCGGCACTGTCCTTAGGCCGATAACCCAGGTGGGCCACCTTGTGATTGGAAAAGAAGACTTCCCGGTTATCGGAAATACCGTAAACAACGGTGTGGCCGATACGCTCTGATACCAGGCAGCGTTCCACCAGTTGAATCAAGTCATCAAAACTCAACCAGGTCGCCAGGTGCCGTCGATCGGCTGGCTTCGGAAAGCAGGAGTTAATCCGCAGGCAGGCCGATTCAATGCCAAACTTGTTAAAGTAAAGTTTCGCAAGGTCTTCAACAAAACACTTCGAAACCCCGTAAAGTGTGTCGGGGTTATGGGGGGTATCGGTATCAGCCCCGACCTCACGGCGCTCATAGCCGACGGCATGAATTGAACTCGCGTATACGATACGCTTGATCCCATGCCGTCGGGCAGCCTCGTAAACGTTGTAGCCGCCCTTGATAGAGCTCTCGAGGATTTCGGCCCAGGGCCTTTCAACCGGCGCAGCACCAAAATGAACAATCGCGTCACAACCTTCCACCACCTGCATGACAGCATCAAAATCTCCGAGTTCGCAGCTCATCGCCTCTTCATTGTCCGCCAACGCCCCGATGTCGTCGCGGTCGGTGAGTCGCAGGGTTGCCGCCAGCGGCGCCAGGCCCCGGCGCAGTTCTCTGCCGAGATTTCCCGCGGCACCCGTGATTAACAGTCGATTGAAACGTGGCATAGCTTGCTCCTGAAGAAAAACAGCCGATATTGTAGCGCATCTGTTACGGATTCAAGGCAGGGTTTTCCGGGCTGTCGGCGGGTCGATCGGACACCCAGACCCCAGGTCGAATCCCGCTCCCGGGCGGTTATGGTAAATTGATTCAGCTTTAGCCCCGGATCGGTTAAAATCCCGCGACTCAATTCCGATACAGATCCATTTAATGTCCGATTCCAGCGCTGAAGCCAGCGACAGCTCAAATTTTATCCGCGATATCATCGACGCTGACCTGGCCTCGAACAAGGTATCGGCGGTGGTCACGCGCTTTCCGCCCGAACCAAATGGTTACCTGCATATCGGTCACGCCAAGTCGATTTGCCTTAATTTCGGCATCGCGCGCGATTACGGTGGTCATTGCAACCTGCGCTTTGACGACACCAACCCGGAAAAAGAAAGTGTCGAGTACGTGAACTCGATACGACGCGACGTCGAGTGGCTTGGGTTCAGCTGGCACAGCAACCCGTTTGCATCCGATTACTTCGATCAACTCTACGCTTATGCCCTCGATTTGATTAAACAGGGCCTGGCTTATGTCGACGGTCAAAATGCCGATGAAATTCGCGCGAACCGCGGCACACTGACCGAGCCGGGCGTCGATAGTCCCTATCGCGATCGTAGTGTCGAGGAAAACCTGAGCCTGTTCGAAGCAATGCGCAACGACGAGTACAAAGACGGCGAACATGCGTTGCGCGCCAAAATCGATATGCAATCACCGAATATCAATATGCGCGACCCGGTGCTGTATCGCATCCGCCACGCGACCCATCACAACACCGGCGACAAATGGTGCATCTACCCGCTTTATGACTTTACCCACGGACTGTCCGATGCAATCGAAGGTGTCACCCATTCACTTTGCACGCTCGAGTTCGAAGACCATCGCCCGCTTTACGACTGGATCCTGGATAATCTAGAAACCCCGTCACGACCGGTTCAGATCGAGTTTGCGCGCCTGCAACTCGAGTACACACTCACCAGCAAGCGCAAACTCAATACGCTGGTCGACGAGGGGCATGTCAGCGGTTGGGACGACCCGCGCATGCTAACTATTTCAGGCATGCGCCGGCGCGGATTTACGCCCGAGTCAATCGTTTCCTTTTGCGATGCCATCGGGATCACCAAGAAATACAGCACTATCGAAATGGGCGTGCTCGAAAACGCATTGCGCGAGGATTTGAATGCCCGCGCGGTCAGGCGCATGGCGGTCATCAATCCGCTCAAGGTCGTAATTGAAAATTATCCCGAAGACCAGGAAGAATTTTTCAGCGGCGCCAACCATCCACAAAACCCGGATTACGGCACCCGCGAAGTACCCTTCTCACGCGAAATTTACATCGAACACGACGATTTCATGGAAGACGCACCAAGCAAGTTCTTTCGTCTAAGTCCCGGGCGCGAAGTGCGCCTGCGCTTTGCCTATTACATCACCTGCAAGGAAGTCATCAAAAACGAAGCCGGCGAAATCGAGTCGCTGGTCTGCACTTACGACCCGGAAAGTCGCGGCGGCAGCAGTCCCGATGGACGCAAGGTCAAGGGCACCATGCACTGGGTCAGCGCCCGTCACGCGGTGGATGCGCGGGTTAATCTTTACGACCGCCTGTTTACGTCGGCTAACCCGGGGGCGGCCTCGGATTTTCACCAGGCACTCAACCCTGACTCCAATATCGTGATGGATAACGCAAAGTTCGAACCGGCAATTGAACTGGCCAACAATCCGATCGCCTACCAGTTCGAGCGCCTGGGTTATTTCATCAGCGACTATGATTCCACCAACGATAATCCGGTCTTCAATCGCACCATGACACTACGCGATAGCTGGGCCAAGATCGAGCAGTCCCGGTAACTTGAGCAAACCAGTCATCCAGCATTGTTTCGAGCTCCTGTCGCATTTCTCGCTGCGCTTTCAGTATCGAGTTGCCGACTGGGTCGCTTTTATTTTACGCAATACCTCCAACCAGCTTTCACGCCAGGTGCGGGCAAATATTGCGCTTTGTTTTGCTGATTTTGATAAAGCCGAGCAACAGCATCTTTACCGCGAATCAATTCGACAAACCTGTTACACGATGACCGAACTCGCTGCAGTCTGGTGCTGGCCGGTGGAGAAAATCCTGGCGCGGGTCACGTCGATCGAAGTCTGCGAAGAGTTTGATCGTTCCACCCGGGGCAGGATTATCCTCGCACCCCATCTCGGCAGCTGGGAGACCCTGGTCATTTCGCTGGGTAAATCCTGTAGCGCCATGATCATGTATAAACGTCGTAAAAATAAGGTGGTGGATAGTTTCGTCAAGGACGCGCGCGCGCGCAGCGGCGGAAACCCGGTTCCGACCAAGCAGCACGGCTTGCGCAAGCTACTGATCGGATTAAAAGAAGGCGGAAGCCTGATGATTCTGCCCGACCAACAACCCGCCAGAAGCAAGGTTAAAATCGAAGCTGAATTTTTTGGTGTCAGTGCGCCGACCACGACCCTGGTACAGAATCTGTGCAGCAAGGTCGACTGCGACGTATTTTTAGCCAGCATGAAGCGCAGCTCCCCTCCTGGCGAGTTTTCCCTGAGTATTCAGCCACTTGAGCACGAGCGCCTGGCAGCCGATGAAGCCAGTAGCGCCCAGTACATGAACGATCAGATTGAACAGTTAGCCCGCCAGTCCCTGGAGCAATATCAATGGGGCTACCGTCGATTTAGCAACAACGCCTACGCGTCTGTAAAATAAGGATACCCGTTCATGCTGTCCAAGTTTATTGCGGGCTATAACCGCCTGGTGCTAAAACAACCGCTGGCAACGCTGATTGTCATTGCCAGCGTGGTGGTGTTTTTCCTGTTGCATATACCCGACTTCGAGCTTGACGCCTCGGCCGATTCGCTGGTGCTCGAGAACGATGCCAGCCTTAAATCCTATCGCAGCATCCGCGATCAGTACGGATCGGATGATTTTCTCATCGTGACCTATAGCCCGGAGCAGCCGCTTTTTAGCGAAGCGGTGCTCGCCGATATCGCCCAGCTGCGAGATGAACTGGGCCAGCTCGAGCAGGTTGATAATGTCATCAGTATGCTCGACGTGCCACTGGTGGACAGCCCACCTATGACGCTCGCAGAAATCTCCCGTAATGTGCGCACCCTGGAAAGCGATGACATCGATATTGAGCTTGCCGAGCAGGAGATGCGGGGAAGTCCCCTGTACGAGAACCTGCTGGTCAATAGCGAGGGTGATACCACCGCGATACAGGTAAACCTGGTAACCAACCAGCAACTGCTCGACCTGATTAACAATCGCGACAAGCTGTATGAAAAAGTGGGCACGATTCCGGATGCAGCGCTGCGGCTCGACCAATTATCGACACAAATAAAAATCGAAAACCTGGCGCATAAATTAAAACTGGATCAGACCATCGTTGACGTGCGCCGGATCATGGATGCATATCGCGGCAAGGCAACGCTCTACCTCGGTGGGGTTCCGATGATCACGTCCGATTCGATCGAATTTATCCGCAGTGACCTGAAGGTATTCGGTGTCGGGGTTGTTCTGTTTATCGTTATCATCCTCGCATTTTCGTTTAAACATATTCGCTGGGTAGTGCTGCCACTGGCGGTTTGTCTGACCAGTGCCATGGCGATGGTGGGATATCTCGGCTGGTCGCAATGGCCTGTGACGGTGGTTTCGTCGAATTTCATTTCGCTATTACTGATCATCACGTTATCACTGATCATTCACCTGGTAGTGCGTTACCGCGAACTCGCGATGATAGAGCCCGAGGCCAGTCAATACAAACTGGTCAGCGAAACCGTGCAAAGCAAGTTTAGTCCGAGTTTTTACACCGCCGTCACTACCATAGTCGCCTTTGGTTCATTACTGGTAAGCGGGATTCGACCGGTTATCGACTTTGGCTGGATGATGGTAATCGGTATCACAGTTTCATTTGTGCTCGCGTTCACGTTATTCCCGGCAGCCCTGATGCTATTGCCACGCCTCGATTCCGAAACGAAGAAAGACTTAACCGGAAAGGTAACTGCCTCGATCGCCAATTTCATCCAGCATCGAACCCGTGCCACGCTGATGATTTTTGCGTTGCTCATATTGATTGCACTGACCGGCATTCCCAGGCTTTCGGTCGAGAATCGATTCATCGACTACTACAAGGAAAGTACCGAGATTTTCCAGGGCATGACCCTGATCGATACCAAGCTCGGCGGCACCACCCCGATGGACATCACAATCGATGCACCCGCGGATGAAGTCATGGCGGAGGACGAATTATTCTCAAACGGCGATATCACCTCCAACAGCTACTGGTTTAACCGTGATGGTTTGCGTGAAGTGGCCAAATTTCATCAATACCTGGACCAGCTGCCGGAAACCGGCAAGGTATTGTCGGTGCATACCGGGATGCAATTGCTGGAATCCCTAAACAACGGCAAGCCCTACAGCGACTTCAAGCTTGCGGTGGTCTACAAGCGTATCCCTGAAGATGTAAAAAAAGCGCTGATCTCGCCCTACCTGTCGGAAGATGGCAACCAGCTGCGCTTTAGCATTCGCCTCTACGAATCTGACAAAAAATTGCGACGCCAGGAACTGATTGAAAAGATCTACCTTGACCTGACCGGTGAGTATGGCCTTGACCCCGAACAAGTCACCATCTCGGGTATTGCGGTGCTTTATAACAACCTGTTGCAAAGCCTGTTTCGATCCCAGATCCTGACCCTTGGCGCCGTATTTGGTGCAATACTATTGATGTTTATCGCGCTTTTTCGAGCGGTCCGCCTGTCTTTTGCGGCGCTGATCCCGAATATCATTTCCGCCGGACTGATCCTTGGCCTGATGGGATGGATCGGTATCCCGCTCGATATCATGACTATTACCATAGCGGCGATCAATATCGGAATCGGCGTTGACGACTCAATCCATTATATCCACCGCTTTCGCGGCGAGTTTATCCAGGATCGGAATTACTGGGCGGCAATCGGGCGCTGCCACAACAGCATCGCGCGCGCGATGTACTACACCTCGGTGACGGTGGTGCTGGGATTCTCGATCCTGTCCCTGTCCAACTTCATCCCGACCATTTACTTTGGCGTGCTGTGCGGGCTGGCGATGATTACCGCGTTGATTGCCAACCTGATGCTGTTGCCGATTTTGATCGCGCGTTTTCGGTTGAGCTAGACCGATAACACGGTTAGTATTGCCCGCCTCGAAATCCAAACCTACGTCGTATGAACGAAATCCTGATTCCGATCTCGCCCGGCGAATTGCTGGACAAAATCACTATCTTGCAGATCAAGGCGGAACGCATTACCGATCCTGTCAAGGTCGCGAATGTCAAAACTGAACTCGACATGCTGAGCAAGGTATGGGACGAGTCGGTCGAGTCAGACGATGTACTCACAATGCTTAGCGCCGAGCTCAAGTCGATTAATGAGAGACTCTGGGAAATCGAGGATGATATCCGTGACGAGGAACGCAACCGACGGTTCGGTGAGCGTTTCGTGGAACTGGCGCGTGCGGTTTACGTCACCAATGACGAACGCGCCAATGCCAAAAAGAAGGTCAACCTGCACCTGAATTCGACGATCGTCGAAGAAAAATCCTACCAGGATTACAACTAACAAAAACCGACTTTGCGGCTTCCGGGCCACAAAGCATTTCAGCCTCTTCGCCAAACACCCTTCCGGACCGCGCACACGCACATGATATGGATGCTGAGATCCGCGATCCGAAAGTGTTCGTCTCGCGGGTACAGGGGCCGAACTCGCTCGACGTCCTCGAGGCAGCGAGCGAGGACGGTATGCCCGATCCGTTCGGCTACTTCGGAATCGCGCGGGTCAATTTCGGAGGCCAGGAAGTCGTGATCACGCGTACCAGCTACACCAACGAACTCGGATGGGAGTTTTATACCGAGCCGCTGTACGACAGGAAGGCCGAGATCCCGCGCGGCAAACTGGTGAGCATACCGAACCGACCCAAGTAATTTAATTGGTATAAATTTGGTATATTATCGGGATAAAATTTTATTTGAGGAAATTTTAGGAGTGGGCTTTCATCTACTCAATTAAAGCCAAATAACTGATAAATTACTAATTTAAATAGATTTTTTTTACTTAACCTTTAAATTTAAGTGGTATATAAATTTTGATAATCGGTATAAAATCGGTCTTTACAAATTCTCTCATTTCGATACTATTGTGCGTCGGTAATAAATCCGCAGCGAGCGAATATCGTTCCAGACCTATAACTATATTCCTGAGGAGGAGTCAAATGAAATTATCCAAATCCAGATCAATCCGGGCGCTGGTGATCGCCGGGTGCGTTTCCCTGCTTTGCGCAACAGGCGTGGCCAGGGCGGCCGACAGCACCAAGCCAATCGTCATCCCGATTCACAACTGGTCGAGCCAGATCGTCATGGCCTACGTCATTGGCGGCATTTTTGAGAGCATTGGCAATAATGTCGAGTACGTACCCGCCGATTCGCAGGCCGTTTACGAGTCCATACGTAATGGGGACGTAACGATTTCGCACGAAGTCTGGCAGTCCACTTTCGGCAAGTCATTCTACAACGCTATGGCTAAGGGCGGTGTAATCGACGCGGGTAGCCACGAAGCGACCACGCTCGAAGAAATGGGCGTTCCGACCTGGGTCATTGACAAGGGCCTGTGCCCGGGTCTGCCCAATTGGGAAGCGCTCGCGAAATGTAGCGATAACTTTACCACGGCAGATTCCGGCGGTAAGGGCCGTTGGCTGGAAGGTCCGCAAAGCTGGCACGGCGACCTGATGCCGGAGCGTATTGCGGCACTCGGTCTCTCTGACAAGTGGACAGTCAAGTTCGCCGGTGGTGCTGACGCGCTGTGGACCGAACTGGCGTCTGCAAAGAAGGAAGGTCGCGGCACCATCATCTTCAACTGGACCCCGAACTTCACCGATGCCGAAGGCTTCACTTTCATCGAGTTTCCCGAGTACACTCCCGGTTGCCGCAAGGCCGATGGTGGCGACGGCAAGTGCGGATCGCCCAAGGGCTGGTTGAAGAAAGCAGCGAACTACAAGATGCCGAAAACTCATCCCCATGCTTACACCATCTTCTCGCAACTGTCGTTCACGACCACTCAAGTTGGTCAAATGGCCGCGTTGGTTGACGTTGACAAGATGGACCACAAAGATGCTGGCAAGAAGTGGTTAGCAGACAACAAAGACGTCTGGGAAGGCTGGACCAAAACCGGCATGTAAGCCGTTAGCAGGGTTCGAAACGTGAAGTAAAATAACCCCCCCGGCGCAGAACATCTGGCCCGGGGGGGTTTATTAATCGATAGTATTTCCTACCCGCGCAATGTGGTAGTTTTACGACCTGGGGGAGAATCAAAAATATAACTATGTCTACTCAAACTGAAACTTCGTCTTCGGAAGAACCGGTCATCCGTTGTGAATCGGTCTACATGATATTTGGCGACAATGCGAAATCTATGCTGGATAACGCCAATGGCGTTGTCGACCACGCCAAGTTCCACGAAGCCGGCTGCATCGTCGGCGTGAACAATGCCTCGTTCGAGGTGCACAAGGGTGAATTGCTGATCATCATGGGCCTGTCGGGTTCCGGCAAGTCGACGCTGATGCGCTGCATTGCCAGACTGAACGAAGCCACCGCCGGGAAAATCTACATCGAAGGCGAAGATATTCTGGTGATGAACGACAAGGAGTTGATCGACCTACGCCGCAGCAAGATGGGCATGGTGTTTCAAAGTTTCGCCCTGTTGCCGCATAAAACCGTGTTGGAAAACATTGCATTTCCGTTGCAAGTGAAGGGCGTTAGCACCAAGGACAGCATGCAGCGAGCCAAGGAAATGGTCGATCTCGTCGATCTTACCGGGCGCGAAAACTACTTCCCGCGGCAGCTTTCGGGCGGCCAGCAACAGCGCGTCGGCATCGCCCGCTCGCTCGCGATCGAACCCGATATCTGGTTTTTAGACGAACCATTTTCCGCGCTCGATCCACTGATTCGTAAAGAGATGCAGGACGAATTCCTGCGGCTGCAAGATGTCCTCGGCAAAACCATTTTGTTTGTGACCCATGACTTCGACGAAGCGCTGCGCCTGGCCGATCGCATCGCGATCATGAAGGACGGCATCATCGAGCAACTCGATACGCCGGCGAACATCGTGCTCAACCCGGCCACCGAGTACGTGCGCAAGTTCACCGAGGAAGTACCGCGCGAAAAGGTGCTCAAAATCGAGGCGGTGATGGATCTCTACGATCCAAACGAAGATATGAGCGATATGAAGGTTCCAAAAGATGCCATCATCGAGACTGTGGCCGAGTCCATTCTGAATGCCCGCAGACCTGTGACCGTGGTCGATGACACGGGCAAGGCCGTGGGATCATTGCACGCCTCGAAGGTCGTCAGCATCCTGTTCGGAGGCCATGCCGACCACTCGTCCGAACAAGCGTCATGATCGAAGCGCTCCAGCAAAAGAAATACCTGCAGTTTATATTGCTGTTTGTTATTTTCCTGCTGCTGTGCGCCATCGTCGCACCTTCCGAAGGTAACTGGTTGTGGCGGCTACCTCCGTTGATCAAGGAGCTTCCGCACATTATTTATAGTTCGGCCGATTACGTGATGAACGACTGGTGGCTGATCGACGTCTGGGATCCTGATATAGAGGATTTCGAAGAAAAACCAATGATGAACCAGTTCACCCGATCCGCATCCGGCGTGATCCTGTTCCTGATCGAGTTTATTCGCGAAATCTTTCTCGGCGGCGTCAAAACCATCGTCACCTTCAGCGGATGGGACTGGGCCACTGAAAACAAGTGGGCGCGCTGGCCCGCATTGCCGTGGACCGTCGTTGCCGGTGGTGCCACGATTCTGGGTTATGCCCTGGGCGGTTTTCGACTGGCGCTATTTGTCGGGTTTACCTTCGTATACATCGCGGTATTCGGACAATGGGAACCGTCGATGGAGACGCTGTCCTTCGTCTTGATCGCCGCGCCGATTTCGGTGTTGCTCGGTCTGCTAACGGGTGTCTGGGCGTTCAAGAATAAATACGTGGAAATGGCACTGAATCCGATACTCAACGTGATGCAAATCATGCCGCACTTTTCCTATTTAATCCCGGTCGTGGTGTTTTTCGGTATCGGCGACCATGCCGGCGCGATTGCGACGGTCATTTTCGCGACCCCACCGATGGTGCGGTTGACAATACTGGGTCTGAAAAAACTATCGCCCGAGATCGCCGAGGCCGGATTGATGAGCGGTTGCAACAACCGGCAATTGTTGCTCCATGTGTTGATTCCGACCGCGCGGCGGGATATCTTGATCGGAGTCAACCAGGTCATCATGTCCTGTCTGGCAATGGTGGTCATCGCATCGCTGATCGGCGCCAAGGGGCTTGGCAACCATCTGCTGATCGCGCTAAACCAGCTGAGGGTCGGTCAGGCAATCGAGATCGGCGTCTGTATCGTGCTGATCGCGATCATGCTCGACCGCCTGTCGCTCGCCTGGGCTGACAAGCAGGTCGATTACTTCGCCGACCTGTCGTTTGTCCAACGGCATAAATTTTCACTCATTTTCGGGGCCGTTTTCGCCGTAGGCGTGATCCTGGCCTGGATCGGCTCCTTCATATTCAGGGAAGGGTTCAACTATCTCTACCTGATTCCGCATAAAAAAGGTATTACCGCCGAGTTCTTCTTGCAGGCCGGGGTCGACTGGGTCGTGGATGCGTTTTTCTTCCCGCTCAGGGCTTTCAGCGAATGGTTCATCGTCGAGATACTGGTGCCAATCAAGAGCGCCTATCTCGGCATGCCGGTCGTCGCGACATTCACACTGGCGATGGGTATCGGATACATCGTCGGCGGGGTACGCGTCGGCCTGGCTGTGGGTGGTTTTCTGCTGTTCATCGCGCTGACCGAGTGGTGGGATCGCGCGCTGATCACTGCTTACCTGATGACGCTGGCCGTACTGATTTCGACCCTCGGCGGGATAGTCGCTGGCACGCTGTGTGCGCAGCACCCGGTGAGCACGCGAATCATGCTGACGGTATGCGATACCTTCCAGACCTTCCCGTCGTTCATCTACCTGATCCCGGCCATGATGCTGTTCGGCGTCGCTAACGATACGTCGGTACTGATCGCGATCATCATCTATGCCCTCGTCCCGGCCACGCGTTACACGATACAGGGAATGCTGAGTGTGCCGCCCCACCTGTTAGAGGCAGGGGCGATGGCCGGTGTCAATCGAATGCAACGATACCTGTCTATCGAACTTCCAATGGCTTTTCCGCACATTGCGCTCGGTATCAATCAAACCGTGGTGTTTGCGCTGTCGATGGTCATCATCGGCGCGTTGATCGGTACCGACGATCTCGGGCAGCTGATTCTCAAGGCACTTTCGGATAAAGAAGGCGTCGGCAACGGCCTGGTGCTGGGCTTGTGCGTCGCCTTTATAGGGCTCGCCATCGACCAGGTGTTGCGTACCTGGGCCAATCAAAGAAAACAGGCGCTGGGCCTGGCGTAGCGCTGCCATTTCAGTGACTGGAGGAAGGATAGAAACGTGATTAACAGGATTCTGGTAGCAACCGATGCGTCGGCGGCTTCGAACCGTGCATTGGAAATGGCGGCTCAATTTGCCGTACTACACGACGCTGAAATGCTCATCATTCACGTTATTCGCGATATGCAAATACCCTTTGAAATCGATGAAATTCCGGAACTGGAATTCCATCAGATTGAATCCTTTAACGATGCGCGCGAGGAAATTATGCGTAAAATCGCTGAATCTATCTTAAGAACCGCCAAGGAAAAAGCGGAAAAGGTCGGAGCTAAGAAAGTTAAAACCGCGATCGGTACAGGTGATCCTGCAACCAGTATCCTCGGCTTTGCCGAGCGATCGAAAATGGACATGATCGCGATGGGAACTAGGGGTCTGAGCAAGCTGAAGGGCACGATTTTAGGCAGTGTCTCGCGCAAAGTTGCCGACAATGCTGAGACCAGTTGCCTGATCGTCAGATAATCAAACGCGTAAGAGTAAGTGGACTTATTCAGCGATCAACGAGTTTTAACTCGTCCCACCGAATTCGTACCGGGAACCAGATAGTTAAGTATTGGAGTTTGCTGCAGGCCGATTGCGGAAGCTCACTTCTTCAATCTGAGTGTCCATTTTCGATTTAATTGTAAGCAACCTGAAATATGATGCCGGTACCATGGCGTCGTACCCTGGAATCAATCAGAGTCGAATTTCAGGCCCTGATTGCGTATCCTGATCAGTCCGAACAGCAAACTAACAGCGAGGACAATACAATGGCCAAGTTTATATTTGCTTATCACGGCGGCAAGATGCCGGAAACCGAAGAAGAAGGCGCGCAGGTTATGGCCGAATGGATGACCTGGTTTGAAAATTTAGGTGGCGCGGTTGTTGATGGTGGCAATCCCCTCGGCCCATCGTCAACCGTTAACAGCGACGGTTCAGTCACCTGTGACGGGGGATCGAATCCCCTAAGCGGCTACAGCCTGATTAACGCCGACAGCATTGAGCAGGCTACCGACCTGGCAAAAGGTTGCCCTATTTTGAAAGCAGAGGGTTCAGTCGAGATTGCCGAGGCAATGGATATGTAACCAACCGGCGGCGTTAGTAGGCCGCATGTAATTTCTGTTGCGCGCCCTCGGCGAACGCGGCGGCCTGGTCCTGTCTGACGCGGGCGTGGAGCTTGAGATCGGCCGGATCGAACAAACGAGTGGGTGGGGAGACATGAATCCAGTTTTTGCCCTCGTCAATACCCCGAACCAGCATCGCGTAATCGCGTTTCGCGACCAGTTGTTTTACCTCCGGAATCAGGAATCGAAGTGCCAGGCCGATGCGATCGTGAGCGCTACAATTCGGACCCGAGGCATGGAACATTCGACCGTGATGA
>Ga0265309_10000264_pt1 | contig 19779 bp, 11 predicted proteins | sample Helome_FD_192492 | JGI IMG/M metagenome (GOLD analysis project Ga0265309, IMG submission 192492) | Marine sediment microbial communities from subtidal zone of North Sea - Hel_20160524 (Illumina Assembly) | ecosystem: Environmental > Aquatic > Marine > Subtidal zone > Sediment ...
CCCTGATCCGTTCTGCGGGTTCGGTATACTGTCCCCGGTACTTCTGGAGTAGAGTATTTCAGCGTTGGCTTTCTCATTAGCAGACCCTCGCAGAATCCTGGTAGGAGGCAATCTTCGGCCATAAGCGGACGTTAAATAAAACATTTAAAAAGACGACCCCCAATTTCGAAGGCCGCCTTCTTTTTACTTGGTTGCTGTAAAATGTACTTAAAAAATGGGATTTATCTAATTAGTCTCCCTTGCAATAAATAAAAGTTACGGGGTCATAGACATTGAGTTCACCCGTGTCTCCCCATACTCGAGATTCGCTATCACATGAAATAGTGTTATTACCATAACCATCCTTTGCAGTAACGTTTCCGTTAAAAGCTGCGTGAGAATCACGCTCAAGAGAAATGTTTCCGACTGAGGTATTGGTAATATCAATTGAAGATTGCAGGCTCACAATAATGTCATTATAAAAATCCTCGGTTCCGTTGAGGATTACCATTCCATCGCCGCCGCCTCTCTGAACTGCTAGTAGAGAGTGATTTACAACCCAAATTCGTCCATTGACAGTTATTGTTCCTCCGCTTGGCTCCTCATCACCTCCTAATTCCCCATTGGAGTCTTCATCATCATCCGAAGGCTCTATATAGATTGCCAACAATGATTGTGAATCCACGAATATTTCTCCATTAATCGTAATGTCCCCGGTCTCAGATACAACCTCAACACTACCATCACCGATAGCCAGATTACCGTCCAGGGTAAGGTTATCTCCAATCCCAACTTGTCTTCCGCCATCAACGAGCATATCAGGGATAGTTCCTGGATTTTCTTCATCTCCTACGAGATCAACTTGTCTGCGTTCGATCTGAACTTCGTCTTCGTTGTTAGCGCAGTTTCCCTTGATAGTTATTTCCAGGGGTTTTGTATCGTTGGCAAACTGAACGAGAGTTTGTGTCACGGTTTGGCCTTTATCGCAATCGACCAGAACTTCTCGTGAAGATGCCTCTTTATCCTCTTTATCGTCGTCCTCTTGAGCGAATACAGGACCTGCACTTATTCCCATGCTTATTGCTGTAATGGTCGAAACAACCAAGCCAGACCTTAAACACTTAATAATTTTTAACATCAGTATTTCCTCCAAAATGGCTTCTAAAAAATGTCAGCTAATAAAAGAAAAGCGAATCAGAAATTCACCCTATATATTTTTAGATTATCAATTCTGGAGAAAGTGTTATTGATAGAGATCAATCAATTACATACATTTAATAGTTAATATAAATGAGTCGTATTCATATTAAAAAGAAGAAATTTAGGATAAGGAATCGATCAAAATGAGCGTCTCAGTTGGGTCGTTACCCGCCCCCCATCAATCGTATTTGTGCGTCCGCTTTCTCGATTTTATGTAAAGATAATTTAAGTTATGGCTACAGCTATAATAACGTTGAATATCAGATATGTTTGTTGTAACTATTTGTTTTGATATTTTAATTTATATCTTTAAATCAGTAACTTAACTGGGAAGCTCGATTCCGCCCCCTGCACCATACTTCATGACCTGATCCTGACCGCGACTCGACAACCGATACGAAGGGGCATTACTGAGTCATTTACTGCTGACTCAATTTGCGGAAGTAGTCGGCGACCATTTCCTGGTAATCGTCGGGTAACTCGGTCGGCTCAGATATCAACAGTTCAGGGTATTCGGGTTTATCGAATTTGTCGCGTAACTTGTACTCCAGCTCCATCAGAGCGCGCAGCGCGAGCTCATACTGGGCGCTGGAAGCGGGGATAATCTTGTTGTTTTGCTCTCGAGTTAACTCCTCGATTTGCGCGAGCACGGGATCTACATCACCCGCCGGGACGTCCTGGTCAAGCAAGGCTTTGCCGATTTCACGCGTGCGTTCGGCAATGTCGTTCAGTTCAGCATACCCACCCGGATTGCCGTCGAAACCATTTCGACCCGCAGCGTCGGCGTCCGTACCCGGGCCGTTAGCGGTCCCCGCGGCGCGTTGTCGCAGATAGCGCAACTCGCGCGCCAGGTCGCGTAGCTGCTCGAGCGACCGTTCGAGTCCCCGGGTGCCCTGTTCGCCAACGTTCTCGAGGGCCGTTTCGATATGCTCGCGGACCTGTCCGATGCCCTTCTGGATTTCGGTTTCGTTGTTGAGCGCATGTTCCCGTTCATCCAGCAGTATCATTTGCCGCGTGCGACCGATGCGGTCGTGCAGGCGATACTCGCGCGATGCCCGGGTGGCCTGTTTTAATGACTGGTTTGCGCGGGGCTGTTCTTCCTTTGCGGTAGTCGTCAGGCTGCTGAGTTCGCTCTCCAGGTCAGTCAGCGCTTCCCTTAGCGCCTGCTTTTCCTGCGTGAGTTCTTCCAGTTGTGCCTCGAGCCCGGTTCCCCATTTTTCGTCGAGCTCCGCCACCTCCTGTTTGATGGCGGCCTGTTTTCTCTCTGCCAGTTCGGCGCGGCGCAGGCTGCGCTCGATTTTCTCGCTGAACTGCCGCACCCGGCCCTGGTCCAGCAGGCGCCTGGCCTCGCGCAGGTTTTGCGCCGCCTGGCGGGCCTGGCCGACTCCCCCCGCTGCGCCCCCCGTCGCGGATGTTGCAGCGCGGCGCATGGCTTCTGCCGCATTACGCATCTGATTGATCGATTGCTGCAATTGCGGGTTCGGTTGCGTACGTGAAAGTCGTTCCAGCTGTCGCGCCAACGCTTCCAGTTCTTCGGCCAGCGCGAGCTGCTGCTGGCTGGCGTTACTGTTCTGCGCCTGGCCCTGGCGGCGCATCGCGCGCTCCACTTCCTGTTGCTGGCGCTGTGCGAGCTCGCGCAACTTGTCCAGGGTTTCATCGATCAATTCAGCTGGCGGTGGTTGCTGCGCGCCGCGTTGCACGGTTTCATATTGATGACGCAGTTTGTCCATTTCCAGCTGAAACAGGTTGGCCAGGTCTTCGGTGCCCGTGTTGCTGCCCGCACCGCCACCACGGTTAGCCAGCGAAACGTTGATATCCCTGAACTCCGCATCCGCTCTTTGCAAGTGTTTTAACGCGATCTGCGCCTCGGTGAGTGCCGCTTCGATCTCTGCCTGCGGTAGTTGCTGCTCTACCTCGATCATGGCTTCGGCGGCTAACGGCAATTCCTCCAGGATGACCTTGTACCTTTTGTCGGTCTGGACAATCGCCCGGCTGCTGATGCGCCTGACTATCGCCTCCACCCGGTCACGGATACGCGCTTGCGCCGTGACGAGCAGTTCGAGGTTTTCCCGATAGGCTGCGTCGCTGTAGGTATTACGGTCACGTATCATTTTGAAGGTCGCCACGACAAACTGTTTTTGCTGCTCCGACAGATGCCCTCGCTGTTGCCTGTCCTGGCCGCCGCCGCCACCGCCGCTACCACCTTGCTGCTCCGCGCGCCGGTAATTGTTACTGAAGGGACGCACCTGGTAAAAGAAGATATCACTGGTTGCGGTCCTGGTCTCGTCGGCTGGCGCACGATCCGCGGCGTTTACGTAATAGGAAATCAGGTCACCGGGACGCAGCCCGAGGTCCTCGAGGTAAACGATATGCTCGGCATCGACCTGTTGCTCGGCGCCCGGCTCAAGCTGCGTCGGCATCAGCTGGATGCGTTGTTCGGCTTCGCCATTGACCGACATTACCAGCTCGAGATCGGCAATGCCCTGGTCGTCCGCCGCGCGCACCTTCAATACCGGCTCTTCGATCATGCTGACCTTGATATCCCGACCGGGGCTTACTATCGATACGCTGGGAAACTTGTCGTTGAGCGCGCTGATTTGAAACTCGGGCGAGGCGTCGACAGGGATACCGCTCGCGCGCTGTAGCGTTACCTGGTACGAGCTGTTCTGTTGTACCGTGATCTCGCCGATCCAGGTCGCGTCATCCCCGCGCTGCAGGTCGATATGCCGGCCGCCGGCGAGTTGCAGGGCACCGCCCGGAATTTCTATCGTTGGCTCGATCAGCACTTCGACACGTGTGCCCCGCAGCGCTACGATATCGCCGGAACCCTGGCTGGTTTCAGCTGGCAGCATGGTATAAGCGGGAAAGTGGTAGCGCAGACCGATCGACTCGATCGCGGGGATGTCGGCTACCGCAATGCGATGGGTGGGCGACTGTCGGCCCGCCCCGGTGACATAGTAATCGGTGTCCTGATTCAAATCGAAGAGAAAGGATTCGTAGCGGCCGACCTCGTTAGTGGCAGCCAGCGTCTTTTGCTGCCAGGTTTCTCCGTCGTCGCGCGAGGTGAAAAGCAGCACGTCGCCGCCGTCGAAGCCGTCGATCCTGGCGCTGATCAACTGGTCGTCGCCACGCGCAATTTCAATATCGCCGGGCGCAAGCTCGATGCGATAGGGAGAGACTTCATGCGCGCTGCTCCAGGGTTGCAGCAATGCCGGCGCGCCGGTTTGCAAAAACCCGGGCGGCCAGAGCACCAGGCCGATCATAACGAGTAGTGTGAGCCCGAGCTTCGAACCTGCCTGGCGGAGTTTTTGACCTTCGACCCGGTCACCGTATTCCACCCGCGCACAGGCGTCGAGCGCTCGCTCCACCAGCTGGTCGACCAGCCGGGGCGATAAATTCTCAAGCTCCGTTCGCCGGGCGTCGACCGCGCTCAGGATAAGCGACTGCAGGCCCGGCTCGTGCTCTTCCAGGTAGAGCGCGACCCGGACGTCAGCCACCTTGCGGCGCAAGGGTTTGACACAAAACTGCAGTACCAGTGCAACCAGGGCAAATACACTGACAAAACGTAACAGCCAGACCGCGGACGGGTCAAAATGCCACGCATTTAACAGCCACGCCGATACCAGGATCACCGCGGTTGCGAGAGACAGGGTCCAGACCAGGCCGTTGGCTAACAGGCGCAGCCGCCAGCGCTGTCTTATGCGCTCGATGACCGCGGACAGGGCAGGCCTGCCGTCGGCCTGGTTACGCCAGACCGGTGTCAGCAGTGCGAACAACCGGGTCCCGGTATTGTTACCTGTCGTCTCCATAGTACTCGTCGGCTAGCCTGTCCTCCGCGGGCTGATGGATCGTCCGGCGCCGATCCAGTTAGCAGACAGGGCCTCGATTAACGTTAACACCAGCACCAGCAGCAGAATCACGTACGCCAGTTGCTGTTGCTGCTCATGTTCGGCGGCCTGTCGCTTTGTCAGGACCGCAGCTGCGACGGGAGGCCCGGCTGAGGCCCTAATTTCCTCCACAAATCGGTCTACGTCAAGCGTCTCCAGGTTTGCTTCGCGCGGATCGACGTTCACCGCCAGGGTGATTTCCGAACCGCTCGGGGCCACGTGATGGACCTGGTAGAAGCCTGGCTCAGCCAGGGATAACAAAGGGGATTGCCGACTGACACGGATTTCTCGAGCCGAGGGCGACTCGATTATCAGTGGACCGTCCTGCGCGGCGGCGACGATGGCATCGACGCCCGCGAGTGCGCGCGCGTAACGCATTACATCGATGATGTCGCCGATTTCGGATCGATCCGGATAGGGTTCGAAGGCCGTCAGATGACGCAGGCTATGATGCAGCAAGGGCAGAAAAACCGGCTGCAGCGCCAGGTCGTTCCAGTGTTTATCCAGCGTCGTGGTCAGCACCAGCACGCGGCCCTGGCCGACGCGCCGTTCCAGCAGTGCGACGGCGCCATCGCTGTAACTCGCCACGACCCGATCATCCGCCCCGGGTTGCAGCTCGCGATAAACGAACACGCGCGCCAGCGCGAGGTCGATCGTGTTACGCGCACCGAGGTCAATGGATAATGGATGGTCGGCTTCGAAATCCGTTATGTTATAGGCCGTTCCGCGTTGCGCATCGACCTTGCGCCCCGGCTTGCCCGGCAGGTAGGTCGCCGGCCAGTTGCGCGGTGCTGTCTCTCCCATGGTGACCAGTAAACTGCCACCCGCGTCGACGAAAGCAGCGAGTGCCTCGCCGAGATCACCGGTGGGCATCGAGACGTCATTCATTATAATCACGGCCCAGCCCGGCAGATCCTCTGCTTGCAATGAATTTAAAGCCATACGTTCGACCCGAAACACGGGGTTGCGTAATAACTGCAGCGCATTCTGCAGGTAGACGGCCTGGTTGGCGCGCGGTGAGGATCCTTCGAGGATTAACAATGGTAGTTGTTGACGGCTCGAGTAAACGAAGAAGTGCTGGTTATCCAATGCCAGCGCATCGTCATCCAGGCTGACGCTGCCGCGCAGTAAATCGTCGCTAACGCTCAATCGATCGAAGGTTTCAGTAACCGTTGAGCGAGGTGCTAATAACAGCTTGCGCCGGGCGAGTTCACGTCCGTCGACCTCGAGCGTGACTTCCTGTTCCTGTGGGATGGTAGCGCGATTGGTCACTTCTACCCTGAGTGAAAACTCGTCTGCCGTGGCGCGAGACGATGGCTCGATGACGACTGCTGTGATCGACGCATTCTCAACCCGGGTGAGCTTGACGGGCAGGGCGGTGAGTTCGATATCCGCGGTAATTTGGGCAACCACGGGCGCGGCCGAGGCCTGGAAATCCGAAATCACGAAAATCTGTTTACTGCTGGCGTTGCTGCCCTCGAGTAAGCGCGCCGCCTGTTCGATGGCGAGCGGCATTCGCGTCGCTTTAAACCCGGGTGACTGACCCTGCATCACCGTGCGCAGGTTGGCGGCGCTGGTGGTCAAATCGCTGCGTACCTCGGCCTCTTCATCAAACAATACGATGCCGATCCGATCTCCCGCCTGTTTCTGCTCCACCAGTTGCGCAGCTATATCAAGCGCCTGTTGCCAATGGTCGGCAATGCGCATGCTATAGGAGCGGTCGAGCACGATGATGCTGTCCCGGCGTTCCGGCTCCAGGCCGGCGGCCCCGATTCCAGTGCTGAAGAACGGGCGCGCAAACGCGAGCACGATGAGCAGCAACAGCAGGCAGCGCAGTGCCAGCAGCAACCAGTCCCTGATCTCGAGGTGGCGTTTTTCCTGCTGCGGGATTTGTTGCAGGAACATCAACGAAGGGAAACGCGCCCCCTGGCTATGCTGCTTTTGCACCAGGTGGATCAACACCGGCAAGGCCAGCAACAGCAGGCCGGACAGGTACAGTGGATTGATCCAGGACAGGCCCATCAGCGGGTCCGGTTCTGGCGTTCCCGGTCGGACAGGTAGCGGAACAGGATATTATCGAGCGGCCGGGAAATGTCGGCGAAAATATAGTCGATCTGGTTGGCGCCGAATCGCCGCTCGAGCTCAGCCCGGTGATCGCGGATCAGCTGCCGGTACTGGTCGCGAAACTGATCGGTTGCGAGTGGCAGGTTGATGCCGGATTCCAGGTCTTCCACGCTGGAGACATCACCCAGATCGAGGTTCAGTTCCTGCGGGTCGAGCAGATGGAAAACAATCAGGTCATTGCCGCGGTGGCGCAGTTGATTGATCGCGCCAAGCAGTCGGTCCGGCGTGTCGTACAGATCTGAAATCAGTACCACCAGGCTGCGCCGGCCGAGGTTCAGCGCGATTTTGGCAAGCGGCTCGCGGTAATTGCTGGCGCCGCCGGCGGTAATTCGATCGAGGGCATGCAATACCATGTTGAAATGCCTGATCGACGGCGGAATCGTTTCGACAACCTCGTTGTCGAAGGTGATCAGGCCGATACGATCACGCTGGCGCCGGGACAGGTAGGCCAGGCTCGCGGCGAGAAATTTTGCATATTCGAGCTTGGTCACCGCGCCGCTGCCGAAGTCCATGGAGCGCGAAACATCGAGCAGCAGGTGCAGGTTGGCATTGGTATCGGCTTCGAATTCCTTGACATAAAGGCGGTCGGTGCGCGCGAACAGTCGCCAGTCGATCCGACGCACGTCATCGCCTGGCATGTAGGCGCGATGTTCGGCAAAATCCACCGACATGCCAAGCATCGGTGAACGATGCAGTCCGCTGATGAAGCCATCTACCACGCCGCGCGCGACCAGTTCCAGGTTATCGATACGGGTCAGTACGTCCGGGTCGATGAAGCGCTGTCCGGGTAACTGGTCCTGTGCCTGCCTGTTTCTCAGCATGCTGCCGCCCGCTACATGCCCGAGCCGGGTAACGGCACCGCCTCGAGCAGGCGATCGATGAGTTCGTCGGAAGTTACTTTTTCCGATTCGGCGTGAAAGTTGCGCAACACCCGATGCCTGAGCACCGGTTTGGCGAGTTGTACGATATCGTCGAAATCGACGTGGTAGCGCCCATTGATCAGCGCGCGCGCCTTGCCGCCGAGCACCAGGTATTGCGCGGCGCGAGTGCTGGCGCCGTAGTCGACCCAGTCGCGCACGAAATCGAGCGCGTCGTCGCTGCCCGGGCGACTGCAGCGCACCAGGTCGAGCGCGTACTGCGAGACCGGTTTCGATACCGGCACCCGGCGCACCAGTTTCTGAAAAGCGCGAATTTCCTCACCGCTCATGGCGTATTCGAACGCGATTTCGCGCAGCGAGGTCGTCTGGCGCACCACCTCGAGCTCATCCTCGGCGGACAGGTAGTCGATGATAATTTCGAACATGAAGCGATCGAGCTGGGCCTCGGGTAATGGGTAAGTGCCCTCGAGTTCGATAGGGTTTTGCGTGGCGAATACGAAAAACGGTTCTTCCAGCTGGTAGGTCTTGCCCTGCACGGTGACGCGATGTTCCTGCATCGCTTCGAGCAGCGCGGATTGCGTCTTCGGCGGCGTGCGGTTGATCTCGTCGGCGAGTACGATATTGGCGAAAATGGGACCGGGCAGGAAGTTGAGCTCGCGTCTGCCGGTGTCCGGGTTTTCCTGCACCAGGTCGGTGCCGGTGATATCGGACGGCATCAGGTCCGGCGTGAACTGGATGCGTGAAAACCCGAGATCCAGCACCTGGGCGATGGAGTGAATCAACAGCGTTTTGGCGAGGCCGGGCACGCCGACGATGAGACTGTTGCCGCCGGCGAGGATGGTCAGCATGACTTGCTCGACCACGGCGTCCTGGCCAACGATCAGTTTGCCCAGTTCGCCGCGCAGCCGTGCGTAGCGATCGATCAAATCCGCGGCGAGTTCGATATCGTCAGTGGCCTGCAGGGATTCTGTCGGTTCTGTGTTCTTATCCATCGGTGGACCTCTTGTGCCTTTCAGGACGCGCCAGGTTCGCTTGCCGGCCGATACGAACGATCTGTCGCATCGGCTACTGCGGCTCCGTCCCGCTGGGCGTCGTTGCCCGTAACGAGAGCAGCAATTCCTGCGCACGGTAAAAATTGGGCGCGATCTCGAGTGCATATAGTATCTGCTCGCGTGCGGAAGATCGATCGCCTGTGCGTTCATAGGCATAGGCCAGTTGGTAGTGAGCTTCGGCCTTGTCCACCGGGTCGAGTGCCAGCAGGGCGCGACGCGCACGCGCAACCCGCTCCCAGTTATCCAGTGCGGCCTGGTAGCTGGCCAGGTCCTGGTACAGTGCGGGATCATAGGGGTAGATGTAGACCGCGCCATCCAGCGCCTCTGCAGCTGCGGCCTTATCGCCGCGCCGCGCACGTAATTTTGCGAGCTCGAGCTGCGCCGGATAATGTTCGGCGTTAATCGCAATCAATTGTTCCAGCTGCGCTTCCGCCAGCGGGTACCTCTCCTGTTGCAGGTAGAGGGAGGCCAGTAGCCAGTAGCTGCTATCGTCACCCGCGTATTCGGGGAACAGTTGCTGCGCTTTTTGCAGAAACAGCTCGGCCAGTTTCAGGTTGCCTTGTTCATAGAGTAATTGCCCCAGTTTGAGCTGATCAAAATACTTGTCGGGTAGTGCGGTTTCGACGGTCACCTGGCTCGACGGTGTCGCGGGCTCGGCTTGCTGGCCGGGTTCTATGTCTTTGCTCAATGCCTTGAGTGCGGTTGCGTAACGGGTTTGCAGATAGTCATCGAAGGCGTCGTCGAGCGCGTCGCTGTCCAGCTGCAGCTGCTGCAATAACACGCTATCGGGATTTTTACTGTCGCGGTAGGCGTTCAGGCTTGCCCTGATCACGTCGAAACCCCAGCGCTGCTCGATGAATTCGAACACCAGGGAGGCCTGGAAATAGGAATGGATTACCTGCTTCGGGTAGGTGGGTCGAACAAATCCATTGTTTAACTGGCTGACCGGCAGTAACCGGCCTTCGAGATAGGCGAGCAGAAAATCCGGGGTGACATCGCCGCCCCAGCCCGGGCGGGCAATACGTTCTTCGTAAACCGCGAGTCCTTCGGAGAACCAGCGTGGCACGCGATTTGCGGTCATCGACAGGTGAAACACATGGGCGAGTTCGTGCCATAGCGTGGAGCCCCAGTTGAAAGCGCCGCGTTCGCGCGCCGCGGGCGAGTCCATCGCCACCACCGGCCCGAAGCAAACGCCGAGCAGCCCGACGCCGGCGAGGCCTACCGAGCGTACCGAGAAATCGGCGTGATCCGGGTACAGTTCGATGCGAATCAGCTCGCCGGGCTCGTGCCGGTAACGCGTGTTGAGGTGCTGGTAAGCCTGCGCCGCGAGATCGTGAATATACTCGCCGAGCAGCGCGTCCTCGCGGTCATGCAGCACCACGCGGAATCTACCCCGCTCGGTCTGCACGTAGTCTTTGAAAGTATCCGCAAGCTGTAGCGTGTTTTTTATCCAGACGTTGTAGGGATCGCCCGCGAAGGAGCGTTCCAGGTTGGCCCGTCCGGCCTCGATCTGCCCCAGCCTCAGCTGGTTCATACCCAGCAGTCCATAGCCTCGCCATGACTGCGCATCCACTTCCACCGCGCGTCGGGCAAAGTTTGCGGCATCCCGGTAGAGCCTGTTTTGAGCCGACAGGTCAGCCAGCGTAGTGAAAAATTCGGCATAACGCGGATTCAGGGCCATCACCTTTTCTTCAATCGCGGTAAACTCCGCCGGGTTACGCTCGAGATGATCGATCGCGCCGAGCATGGTCAGGGCCGGTAGCGAAGTCGGGTTGACCTGCAGCGCCAGCCCGGCCTCGTGCCTGGCGTCGGCATATTGCTCCAGTTCGATAAACAGGCGCGCCATGAACACGCGCGCGGGCACCAGGTTGGGATTGATGAACAACGCCTGCAGCGCGGTCGTCACCGCCTCCGACGAATAATCGAAGTGCTGGCTGCGCGCCAGGCCGAGCAGGGCGCGCGGGTGTTTAACGTTGATCTCGAGCACCTCCTTGAACACCGCCGATGCTTCCCGGTTGTTGTATTTTTCCAGCAGCAGCTCTCCGAGCGCGATCCCCGCGTCGAGGTAGGAAGGATCTTTCTGTCTCGCCTGGTCGAACAGCCGTACCGCGTCCTTGAACAATTGCGGGTCGGATCGACCCAGGTGGCGCGTGGCGCTGGCAATCGCAAACAGGTCGCGCGCGCTCAGGGAGGGTTCGGTCTGGTAGGCCTGGCGAATGTCGCGCCACAGGGTTGCGGCCAGTTGCCAGTTACCGCGTTGGCGCTGAATCTCGGCGAGATTGAGTTTTGCCATCAGCCGGTCCGGGCCGGGCAACTCGAGGGTTTGTTCGAAATACGTCGCCGCGCCATCCAGGTTCCCGGTCTCGAGCTGCAGTTCACCCAGCTGGTTCAGCAGCAGGCTACTGTCCGGCTCCGCGGCAAGTTCGGTTTGCGCCAGTTCGATCGCCGCCGGATAATCGCCGGCGAGCCGAAACGCCTGAATCTGTTCCAGCCGGGGGTCGGTCGCGGCGTAACCGAGTTGCGCGCAGCCGAGTAGCACCAGGGCGTAGAGAATTTTCATCTAGCCTCCCTGTGCCCGGATTTCCCGGCTGAGCAGGGCGAGATCGACCAGTAAGCCTTCGAGCCGGGCGTAGTAGTCAACCCGCGGCAGGCTTTCCCGCTGCCGTTTTAAATCGCTGATCGACTGCTCGAGTTCCTGTTTGCGCCGCTTCATCTCGACCAGTTCCGCGGATGCGCCGAGCGCCAGGGATGGCGGTTGCTGCAGGTAAACGCGGTTTGCCAGGGCGCCGTCGGTTTCGAGCTCACCGGGGTCCAGGCTGCCCTCGCCATCGCCGTTATCGTCCAGCAGGGCATGCTCGGTCAACAATCGCTTTTCATTGTCGAAAGCGCGCCGGGTTTCGCGGCGCGCGAAGGCAAATGCCTCCAGCATCGACACCCGCTCGTCCTTGTCCATGTCCGCGCCGGATTCAGCAAAGGCGGACACAAAATAATCGCCGAACAGGGTTGCGTGATACTCGCGCCCGCTCGATGTCGCGCTGATCACTACCCGGTTGCTGCCGGAGAGCGCGTTGATGAAAGGACCGCTGGCGGATGCCGTGTTGACGATGACGACCAGCTGCTTCTCCAGCCCGGTCAGCGCTGCGGCGAGTTCCGCGGCTGAGATATCGGGGCCTGGCAGGTTGAAGGCCGCGCCGTCGCCGCGCGGATTGCCGTGGCCGATCAGTACCACGAAAATGCGGTCATCGACCTGCGCCCTGGCGCCGATTTCCCGTAACGCCTGCAGGATCGTGGGCTTGTCGGAGATCCGGTGAGGTTGGGAGGTATCCGGCAAGGGTATCTCGCTCAGCAGGATGACATTGTTTTTGTCGATACCGGCCTCGATGGCTGATTCATACAGGCGCGTCGATCTGTCGGCAAAAAGCTCGCGATAGGCTTCGGTGCCGCCGATCCCGCTGACAATCAGCAGGTAGTGCTGTGCCGCCTGCGCGAGGGGAGTCACGCACAGCCACAGCAGCAGGATGGCGCGGATATTCATGCCAGGCTCAGCCATCGCCGGTATCCCCACTCCGCGCATAACAGCGCGATGAGCATCAGAAACAGGATCGGCATATCCCATAACTCGAGGCGCAGCAGCGTGCGCGACCCGCGCAGATTGCTGTCCAGGGCATCGACCAGTTTGTCCAGGTCTTGCGCTGCGAAAAATTCGCCGTTGGATACCTCTGAAATCCGGCGCAACAGTTTTTCATTCATCTCCGAATCAAAGTATTCATCCCCTGCCCGGGTTACCAGTAAACGGGTTTCGCCGCTGCGCGTCACTTGTCCGGCTTCCTCGAGTTCGACCTGCACCAGGTAATCCCCGGGTTCCGCGACTGACAGTTCCGCCTCATAGACGCCCGCCAGGGATGGATGCGGTCCCAGGGTGATCGCCTGTTCGCTGCCATCCTGCGCGGTCAGGACCGCGCGCAGCTGCGCATCGCGCTGTGCGCTGAAGTCGGGTTGCAACACTTCGCTGCGCAGCCTGATCGCACCCCCGGCATGAATTTTCTGTGCCGACAGGTCCAGGCTCAAACGCTGCGGCACAGTTTCGATCAGCCAGCGCAGTAGTTGCCGCCACAGCAGTTCGTGGGTCTGATCTTCGAGCTCGATCTCGTGATGCATTTGCCAAACCCATGAATTCTGTACCGGAAAGGCGACCACCTTGCCACGGCCGTAGCGCTGCCAGGCCATTGCCACGTAGGGGTCTTCCCGGGCATTGGCCGGGCTACTCAACAGCAAGGTCGCGCCGGGCTTGATACGCCGGATCGGGTTGACCATGGTCAGCGGCGGCAGGGTCAGCCAGCGATCGATCGATTTTTCACTGCTGTCGGCGACTATCAGCGCCGGGTGGACCCAGGCTGCGGCGGTTGGCTGAATCTTGATCTCGCGGCTAAAATCGGGCTGGGCACGGTCCGGCATGACCACGGGCGATATGCCGTGCAGCACGGAATCGCGATGGCCCCCCTCGGTGAAAGCATGGCGACCGCCGAGCATGAGCAGGCCGCCTCCGCGTTCGCTGACAAACTCGACGATCATGTCCTGCTGCGCGCGACTCAATAAAGAATTTTCGACACTGCCCAGGATGATGGCGTCATAGGAAAACAGTTCGTCGCGGGTGATCGGAAAGCCGTTACGCAGCTCATCCGGGGATTCGATACCAACCCGGTAAAATTTTGCGTCGGCGGTTCTGATCAGGCCGGTGACGCCCAGGTTCTCGTCATCGGCGACCGCGCGGCGGACGAATTTCAACTCGAAGCGGGGCTCGCCTTCGTAGTAGAGGATTCTTTTTTTACGGTTATCCACCGTCAACATGGCCTGCCGGCTGTTGTTGGTGTCGATTTCCTCATCCTGCATCGCGCTGAGGTGAAACTCGAGTTTTCGTGGACCGGTGTTCTCGATAGCGAGCGGGATACGAATCGACTGTACTCCCGGTTTGAGGCGTATCTGCTGCTGGTGCAGAATCTGGCTGTCGTCTTCGATCAGGAGTTCAAGCGGAAGATCGTCGTAACCCTGCTGCTTGATGGAAACATCCGCCATCACCCGGCTGCCGTTCAGTACCGTGTGCGGCAACTTGATGCGGCTGATTTCAATATCGCGCGCGTAGCGGCGCTCGCCCAGGCCGATGCTGAATACTGGAATGCGCGCCGAGCGCAAGGATAACAGCTGGGCATCCAGAGGCTCATCCGCTTGCAGGGCGCCGTCGCTGATCACCACCAGGCCGGCGAGCGGCTCGCCCTGCAGGGTCTCCTGCGCGAAGCCTAGCGCCCGGGTTAAATCGCTGTCACCGTCGCCAAAATCCAGTGCGCCAATGTCGGCGATCTCCCGGGTTCCGGCGCCGAATTTAAACAGGCGCACATCGAAGCTTTGTTGCAGGTCGCGCAGCAGGCTGCCCGATTCAGCATCGAGTTGCTGCCTGATAAAGTCACTGCGCGAATCCAGGTCCGGGCCTTTCAGTCCCATGCTGATCGAATTATCGAGTAAAACGCCGACCACGCCGGGCTGCGGCATCTGCGCCGTAACTTCCAGCACCGGTCGCGACAGGCTGAAGATGATTACCGTAAGTGCCGTGCCGCGCAGCAGCGCAATGGCTATCCGCTCGCCGCTGCGCGTGCGCCCGCGCAATTTGAAGTAACCCAGCGCGACGAAGGCGAGTGTCGCTATTCCGAACGGCAGCAGCACCAGTTGCCACCAGGACAGGACCGAAACGAAGCTGCCCTCGGTGAAATACTCGGCGGGGTACTTGAACAGGAATTCGAACATGACTCGGTCTGGCCCCGGGCAGCGCTAGTGGGTCATGCCGTAGATGACGAAGTTGATGCCGATTTCGAAGGCATAGGTCGAAAACTTGAGCGGGTAGTCCGGATTGTCGGCCCATTCCCACGCATCCCCGAGGTCGGTATTCCAGTTGATCAGCACCATCAGGCGGCCGTCATCGTCGAATATGCCACGCACGTGGGGTACGATGCCGTCGTATTCGTGAGTGGGCCCGCCGTGTTGCGCGGCCCAGCCCTGGCGGATGTTGGGCACCTGGATGACGCGATCGATGTTGTAAAAGACATGAAACACGGGGTGTTCCGGCGGCACCTCGACAATCGCGCGATCGGGGAAGACCATTTGCATCTGCGACAGGAACTGATCCCAGGCCCAGCTGCCCCAGAAATCGTCGATCACCAGGAAGCCCCCCGCCAGCAGGTAATTTCGCAACGCCAGTGCCTCCGCTTCGGTCAACGACATCGAACCGACTTCGACCGTGTACAGCAGCGGGAAGCGACGCAGCCCGGGATCGGTCAATTCGATCGCATTATCGGAGCCATAGGCATCGACGACGCTTAACCGTTTCAGCGCCACCAGGAACTGGTGATCCGCTTTCGGATAATCGATCGCCCAACGCCCGCCTTCATCGTAATCGTCGAACTCCCCGCTATAAATGCCGCGGGTGAAATAAAACTCGTGCGAATTACCCGGGATGGCATCGGGAGATGTGGTGGTTTGCGCCTGATCGTCCTGTTGAAACGACTGGGCACTCGTAAGCGCTGGTAACAGGCACGCAATCAGAAAAATAAAAAACAGCCTTCCGTATTTCATCAGGTTTCCATCGATCTGTTGCCGGCGTATTGTTGGCGCGCTATGAATGCGGGCAGGCTTACTCGGGGGTCAACACGATATCGAAGCGTCCAAAGAGAATGGTTTCCCCCTTCACGGTTGATTCCTCCAGGAATATCGCCGTGCCGCCTTCGTAGTGTTCGTCCAGGTTTGGATCGCCCTTGAATAATATGCTGGTATCGAAGTATTCGAAACCATCCTGGTACACCGTCAGATGGACGTGCTTTGCGCCGATATAGTTACCCGGTACAACCGATCCGAACTGGTAACGGCCTTTTGCATCGGTTTCGAGGGTGGCCTGGTAGTTCTCGCTATAATCGCCTTCACCGTTTGCCTGGCGCAGGGATATGCGGATTCCGCTGAGCGGGGTGCCATCGATACTGCTAACCTGACCGCGGATATTCATGCGTTCACCCGGATCCCCGGGTCGCCACAGGTCGATCAGTTTCGATTTTTTTTCTGCACCGGGAGTCTCTGTATCAGCTTGCGCTAAGGTTAAATCAGAAGCGATAACAGCATTGGGAAGCAGCAGACCTGTAACTGCCATGAATACCGCAAGCCTAAATCCGTGTTGACACATTTCAGATCCTCGCCAGAGTAATGAATTCCCGAAAACCTATATTATTTATCCTGACTGCATAAAGCAACGAATGGTCATTTACACCTGTCCTCCGGGTAGCATTTTCAGGTCAATTAAGCAAATAACTCTACCGGTTGCATGCGATTTGTAGCCTCACACCCACTATCTAAGCCTAAGCGGGACATCGTTTGTTTCAGCCAGGGCCGATAATTATCCCTCGTCAGGAGCGGGGGAATCGGAGTTTTGGGGGGTTTCACCACGAAGCATAAGCGCCATACAGAATCAGGTGCGATCCTTTTTCAGGATATTGATGAGCATAGGCGATAGACACAGAGGCCGCTTGTGAGGGACCGAAGAGCACAACTTTTTCGTAATCGTAACAATCGATCACAGCCTTCAAATCATCGACCATTCTGTCGAACGAAATATCGACATTATCCCAATCGGACGTTCCGTTGCCACGTTGGTCATATCTGATTACCGTGAAATCCCGGGCAAGATTGCTTAAGTAATGCCCCCACATCGGGTTAGACCAGTCTTCCTCTAAATGGCTTACCAGGCTTCCCACTGCCACTAACGGATAGCCTTGGCCGACTTCTGCTTGAGCAATACTTACCCCATCGGGAGAGTTACAGTATTGAACGGTACTTTGATCGGCTGCATACTTATTCTGGAAGACAGGTGCATAGATTATTCTAGAAAAAGAGCTTTAAGGAAAAACAGGAAGTAACCGATAGTTGCTACCAACCCGATGAACAACAAACGTAAATCTCAGTTCTGGATCGACCGCGGCGGTACCTTCACTGACGTGGTGATGCGTACTCCCGATGGGGCCTTGAAGACGCACAAACTGTTGTCGGAAAATCCTGAGCAATATGCGGACGCCGCCCTGCAGGGTATTCGGGACCTGTCAGGTATTTCCAGGGGCGCACCGATTCCGGCCGACGACATTGAAGCCATAAAGATGGGCACCACCGTTGCCACTAATGCGTTGCTGGAACGCAAAGGCGACCGCACCATTCTGGTCATCACGAAAGGCTTCGGCGATGCCCTGCGTATTGGCTATCAGAACCGTCCGCGCCTGTTCGATCGGCATATCGTGTTACCGGAAATGCTCTACGAACAGGTTATCGAAGTGGCCGAAAGGGTTACCGCCAGTGGTGATGTGCTGCGAGAACCAACCTGTGAAACCGTAACAAGAGACCTGCAGGCCGCCTACGATAAAGGTATTCGTTCGGCGGCCATCGTCTTTATGCATGGTTACCGGTTCCCGGCGCATGAGCAGGCTGTGGCTGCGATCGCGCGCAAGATCGGCTTTAGCCAGGTGTCGGTCTCCGATGAAGTCAGTCCACTGGTAAAGTTGGTGTCCCGCGGTGATACAACCGTGGTGGATGCCTATCTGTCGCCGATCCTGCGCCGATACGTGGATGGGATTGCCAACGAGATAGCCGGGGATTCTGCGCATAAAACCCGGCTGATGTTCATGCAGTCCAATGGTGGCCTGACCGACGCCAACCTGTTCCAGGGCAAGGACAGCATTCTGTCCGGTCCCGCCGGGGGCGTCGTTGGCATGGTCCGCACCGCCGTTATGGCGGGCTTCCACAAAATTATCGGCTTTGACATGGGTGGCACGTCTACCGACGTGTCCCACTATGATGGCGAGTATGAGCGAGAATTTGAAACACTGGTGGCAGGTGTTCGCATGCGCGCACCCATGATGCGCATTCACACCGTCGCCGCCGGGGGTGGATCTATCCTGCATTTCGACGGTGCGCGATATCGTGTCGGACCGGATTCTGCTGGCGCTGATCCCGGACCGGCATGCTATCGTCGGGGTGGCCCACTTGCAGTGACAGACTGCAACGTGATGCTGGGCAAAATCCAGCCGAAATATTTTCCCCGTGTCTTCGGGCCGGGGGCGGACGAAATGCTGGATGTCGCCGTCGTGCGCGACCGGTTCAAGACACTGGCCGATGACATTGCGAAAGCCAGCGGTCAATCGACCACAGTGCAAGAGGTTGCCGAAGGATTCCTCAAGATCGCCGTTGAAAACATGGCCAACGCTATCAAACAGATATCCGTTCAGCGCGGCTATGACGTGACCGAATATACTCTGAATTGCTTCGGCGGCGCGGCCGGACAGCATGCCTGCCTGGTCGCCGACTCACTGGGCATGAAGCGGGTATTCCTGCACCCCCTTGCGGGCGTCCTTTCGGCCTATGGCATGGGTCTGGCCGATATCAGGACCATGCGCGAGCAGACCGTGGAAATAGCGCTCACAGCCGAAGCCATGGCAAGCTTGAAATCGACCCTGGATATTCTGGAGGCAGCAGCCCGTTCCGAGGTTACAGATCAAGGTGTGCCCGTCGCCAATATCGACGTGGTTCGCAAAATTCATCTTCGTTACGAGGGAACCGATACCCTGCTGATCGTCAACTTTGCCACGCTGGACGAGATGATCGCTGAATTTGAAGGCGCACATATGAGCCGATTCGGCTTTAACGCACCCGACCGTGCCCACATCGTCGGCATCGTGTCGGCTGAAGCCATAGGTCTGATGGAAGGTGCAGAGGATAACGCTATCGAGCTTGCCGCGGATGTTTCTGCACCGCAAAAACTGGACACCGTTTCTCTGTATTCCGGTGGCGAGACCCATCAGGCACCTGTCTATGATCGTGATGACCTGAAATCGGGGCACCAGGTAACTGGCCCCGCCATCATTATTGAAAGCACCTCGACGACCCTGGTCGAGCCGGGTTGGCAGGGGACCACGACGGCCATGGGTCACCTGGTATTGAAACGTGTCATTCCACTATCCGCCCGTGTTGCTATCGGCACGGACCACGGTGTGGCGGGTGATAAAGGCGCAGACCCGATCCTTCTGGAAATCTTCAACAACTTGTTCATGTCCATTGCTGAACAGATGGGGGCGACACTTGCTAACACCGCTTATTCCGTCAACATCAAGGAACGGCTCGACTTTTCCTGTGCCATCTTTGACCGGGACGGCAACCTGGTCGCCAACGCACCCCATATGCCAGTGCATCTGGGCAGTATGGGTGAGAGCATCAAGACCGTCATCCGCGAACGCGCCGACAGCATCAAGCCAGGTGATGTGTACGCGCTCAATGCACCCTATAACGGTGGCACGCACCTGCCTGATGTGACGGTGATCTCACCCGTGTTTGACGAACTGGGCTCGGAGCTGCTGTTCTTCGTCGCCTCCCGAGGCCACCACGCGGATATCGGCGGCATCACGCCAGGGTCGATGCCCGCCAACAGCACGACGGTGGAAGAAGAGGGCATATTGATCGATAACTTTCTGCTCGTCGAAAATGGGCGGTTACGTGAGCAAGCCCTGACGGAATTGCTACTCAGCGGAAAATACCCGGCGCGCAACCCGCGTCAAAATGTGGCTGACATGTCAGCCCAGATTGCCG
>Ga0265309_10000266_pt1 | contig 19666 bp, 21 predicted proteins | sample Helome_FD_192492 | JGI IMG/M metagenome (GOLD analysis project Ga0265309, IMG submission 192492) | Marine sediment microbial communities from subtidal zone of North Sea - Hel_20160524 (Illumina Assembly) | ecosystem: Environmental > Aquatic > Marine > Subtidal zone > Sediment ...
AACCCGGTTAAAGAGGCAAGCATGTTAATTTATTTTCATTCATCCATCATCCAAAAACTTTTAATAGCTAGCATCATCGTCTTCTTTTCAGGAGCAGGAATTCCCTGCCTGCATGCTGCAGAACCCAATCTTGAGAAAATTTGGGACCATGAGCTGAAACGATGGCTGACGCCCGATGAACTCGGGCATATGGAAATCTATTTCAAAGAAGATGAAGCGGCCAAAGTTATGTTCCCTGATTCGGAGAACATTCGTCGGGAAACTCTCACCCTGACAGCCGAACAAAAAGAGTTCATTGAACAACGCATTGGTTGGAAATTCCCCGAAACCTCCTTCCCAGTATATATGGGCGAGACACAAGGCAAAATTGATGGATATGCAATTGTGCAAAACACCATCGGCAAACATCGCCCCATCACGTACATGGTCGGTGTTGATGCCGAAGGCGAAGTCACCAACTTTGAAGTTCTTGTCTATCGCGAAGCTCGAGGCAATGAAATCGCCACCAAACGGTTCAATTACCAATACCAAGGCAAAGATGCTCGGGATCCCATTCGCATTAATCGAGACATTATTAATATTTCCGGAGCAACCATGTCCGTTCGGTCGGCGAGTGCAGGCGTCAAGCGAGTTCTCGTCCTCGTTGATGAATTTTATTTAAAGCCACTCGGACTGGGCACGAACACCATGGTGGCTGGGAGTGACGAGAAAGGATTTCTGGAATCTTTTCTCGGATTTTGAAGTGAAGAATATTATTGAATGCGAAATTTTAATGCCCGATTTCGCCTCCGCGATACTGACCGCCATATCAGACTCGTCTACACCTGGTTTCTTCTCTTAATGCTCGCCGGCTTTGTGTTTACCTTCGTGTGGGCTCACGATATGACACAACTCACACCCAAAGGGCTTGCGGCCCACTATCGAGGATCGGATGCCAACTTCGGGGAGCCCATGTCCTTTGGGCAATTATCGGAAACCATGCATTTCCATCTGTTTACCATGCCTGTCGTGTTTATGATTCTGGTGCATGTCCTCTATTTGACAATGATAAGCCCTTTTCTCAAGGTTTTGACCACGTGGGTTTCGTTTGTAGGTGTCACGCTTGATCTGATCTCTCCCTGGCTCATTACCTATGTGTCACCAGTGTTTGTCTTAACCATGCTGACCGGCGATTTACTGATGGTCATCGGATTTCTCATCATGTTCGTCGTACCCATGTATGAAATGTGGTGGCAAAAGGCCGCCTTCATGATGCCAGAATCTGACGACTAGACCTCGTTCTATCTTGCATTTTTAGGCCAAAAACATTTCATCAAAGACTCTTGCCTTATTACCGCTCCAAACCAGCAAATATAGCGGCTGCCCTCCTCCCCCATTACAGACTCTTGGGTCTAACCCAACAAAGGGATTAAAAGTCTCATAGGCATACACATAACTCATTGGTTCTGCACCTATTTATTTTCTTTCCAGGCCCCCGTTTTTTGCTCCTTTTTTTGCCTGAAAAACGGGAGCGAGCAATTGAGCAATTCTTCAATGAGAACAAAGAAGTCTGGAAAAGTCTATGATACCTTCCGCACGGTTGTTGATTTAAACCTGTTATTGTTCTTCATCCAAAAACGCATTAACGGCTTTCTGAATCGCTTCTTGCATCTGTTCACAATGCGTTGCATCCAAGATTTTTTCACCCGAAGTATTCGTCACATAAAACACATCGACCACCTGATCTAATCGCGTCCCAATCCTCGCCATATGGACTGAAAGGTCTAATTTCACTAATGTTTTTGCTAATGCGAATAAGAGGCCTGGCTTGTCATCCGCAAAAACATCAATGACCGTATAGGAATCAGACACCTCATTATCAATGAGGACTTCCGTCGGACGACGTCCGGTAGGAAACTTTCGACCAAACGTTAGGCGGCGACGGCGTTCTAAAACTTGATCAACCGAATATTCTTCCTGCACAACCGCCCGTATCTCCTGTGAGACCTCACACAATCGGTAGTCTGACGGCTGCCCATCACAGTCGGAGTCATTGACTGAAAAGACATCCAACACCGTGCCATCGTCTAATGTCATAATTTGCGCATTCAGGACCTCGAGTCCCAAGGCGGCAAGGACTCCGGTCACTTGCATAATAAGGCCAGGTTTGGCTTGTGCTCGTGTGATGAGAACATATTCCGAAATGCCTAATGCCTCATTGAATCGCCCCTCAACATATGTCGGCCTGGAAGACAAATTCCTCATGGCAAGGAGATGCGCAGCCATTTGCTCGACCGGTGTGGAGGCGATGTACCAATCGGGAAGTTGCGAGAGCTGCCCATCAACCCACGCGGCCCAGTTAGAATCAGACTTAGGTTTTTCTCTTCCCTGGGTTGCGATGAATTCAAGGAGTGCTTTTCGGGCCGCGGGTCTCAGGACTGATTCCTCTTTTTCCGTTTTGGTCGACTTCTGCCCGTCGACCATACTTTCATAGGTTCGAGTATAAAGCTCGCCCAACAAAGATTCCTTCCATTTGGTCATGACTTCTGGCCCCACGGCGGAAATATCTGCCACGGTCAGAATGAACATTTTTTGGAGAACCTCGACGGTCTTCATTTTCCGTGCAAAGGTCAGAATAATTTTGGAATCGTTCAAATCTCGGCGGAAGGCGGTATGGGACATAACCAAGTGGTGAAACACGAGATATGCCAGCACCTCTCGGTCTTGCTGAGGCAGCTCCAACCGGTCGGCCATTTTATGGGCAATCTCTTGTCCAATTTTACTATGGTCACCAGGTCGCCCTTTTCCTAAATCATGCAACAATACGGCTAAATGCAGAATGTCCTTGTCTGGAATCTGACGATACACCTCACCAATAATCCCCTGGTCCTCTTGCAAGCGCTCCGTTTCTTTCACCGCTAACAGGCTATGTTCATCCACCGTATACTTATGGTACTGGTTGAACTGCATGAGCCCTCGAACTCGAGCAAAGGCGGGAACGAGTTTTTCCAGCAGGCTGGCTTGATGCATTGCTTCTAAGGTTTGTCCAATTCGTCCTGGCCGATTCAGAATGCCGCGAAAGAGCCTACTCACTTCTTCAGTATGAAACTGTTCGTTAGGGATCGTGGTTAAATATTGAGATAATTCATTCAAAATTTTGGAATCAACGGGTACCGCTTGATCATGCGATAATTCAAATAATCTTAAAAGCCAAACAGGGCTTTCCAGGACACTATGTAATTTTTCTGAGGGAATCGTGAGCCGATTGTCTTCTAATTGAAAATTGCCCTCAACCAATGAATTGGGCCACCACCGTCGCATTCGGTCTACCCAAGAACGTTCCTGCGTCTGTTCAAGAAATCGCATGCACCGATCGTGCAATCCCGTGGTATGCCGGAAATACTGTTGCATGAATTGTTCAACGGCCAACAAATTGGGAAGATCCGATAAGCCATAGATTTCCGCAAGCCGAACCTGATCATCAAAAGTGAGAATATCCTGCGCCCTATCCGCACCAAAATGCAGAAATCCACGGAGGCGCAAAAGAAATTCTTGCGCCTCTTGGAGCACCTGGTAATCTTGAAAGGCCAAAATACCTCGATTGGATAGGTCTTGAATGGTTCTCGCCCCATAACGGGCCTGGCCTACCCACTGCACCAAATGTACGTCCCGTAAGCCACCTTTACTTTTCTTAATATTCGGCTCCAATAAAAATATTGTTCCTCCAAATTTGGCATATTCTCGCTGTCGCTCCTCGATTTTATCGAGGATAAATCGTTTTGCCTGTCGTTTGAGAATTCGTCGATCAAATTTTCTCTGAAATTCCTGGAACACGACAGGATTGCCTCCCAAAAACCTGGACTCCATTAGAGACGTACAGGCGGGAAGATCTGTTTCTGCAATCGAGAGACATTCCGCGATAGATCGGACGCTATGCCCGACCTGAAACCCTAAATCCCACAGGCGATGAAACACGCCTTTGGAAATGGTGTGAGCCATCTCAGCTTGGGTTCCTTGAGTTAAAACCATGACGTCAATATCGGAATGGGGCGCTAATTCTCTGCGTCCATATCCTCCCATGGCCACCAAACTACATTGCTGCCAGCTTGCTCGAATCTCGGCATTGCCCTGTTGGATCACTTCACGGAATCGCGCAATTAAGAGGGCATCCATGAAATCAGAGAAGGCCTGGACGACTTCTCCACCTGTGGCGCCTTCCCTCAATCGTTGATGCAAGGTCTCACGTTGCTCCTGCAAGCCCTGAGAGCCAACTGCAGCAGGGGTCGTAGATGAAAGTGAATTACCAGTTTTCATCGTTTCGAAATGCCTTTAACCGGAATAAATCTCGCAAGTAGATGCTCATATCTTCGGAAGATAACGATTAGTAATCGGCATTCGTCGATCTTTGCCTAATGCCCTGCCTGTAATTTTTATTCCAATAGGAGCTTGGCGGCGTTTATATTCACTCTGATCGACTAGCCGTGTCACCTTTTGCACAGCACGCACAGAATGGCCTGACCGAACAATTCTACTTTTGGGAAGATTGTCCTCCACATAGGCCTGCAATATCGCATCTAGTTGGGGGTATGGCGGCAAAGAATCTTGATCGGTTTGATTCGCTTTGAGTTCAGCCGACGGCGCCCGCGAGTGAATACTCTTTGGGATACTGACTCGTTCAAAATCTGTGTCCTGATAGTCGCTCCGCCATTGAGCCAATTGATACACCCGCATTTTTGGAATATCTTTGATAACAGCAAAACCACCTGCCATATCTCCATATAAGGTGGCATACCCCACACTCATTTCGCTTTTATTCCCCGTTGTTAATACGAGATACCCGAACTTATTGGAAAGGGCCATTAAGAGCGTACCACGAATACGGGCCTGCAAATTTTCTTCAGTGGTATCAACGGGACAACCCAAAAATAGGGGGCGCAGTTGACGAAGAAAAGTTTTGAAAAGGGCCGTAATCGGAAGATTCAGAAGGGCGATTCCCAAACGTTTCGCCAAGGCCTTTGAATCTTGTTTGCTCGCTGAAGAGGTATAGGGAGACGGCATCATGACCCCCACAACCTTTGAGGCACCAAGCGCATCTCGCGCAATCAGTGCCGTCAAAGCTGAATCAATTCCTCCACTTATCCCCACTAACACTTGGGAAAACGAATTTTTCCTGGCATAATCTTTCACTCCTAATACCAACGCACGATAGATTTCCTCCGGTTCAGTTATTGATGATGAAAGTTTGTGATCCAAAAGTGCCACAACCTTTGAGTGTGAAGGTTGCCACGGTATTCGAATGAAGGAAATTCCGACCCTCTTTTGAGAGGGCAATATCGCTGGCAAACGCTTGGGTTGTGTATCAGCTTCGCTGGGGATATGAAGATCGGTGAGTAAGAGATCTTCTTCAAATGCCTTCCCCCGCTCCATAAGTTGTCCTTTAGGATCGAGCACAAGACTATTGCCATCAAAGACTAACTCATCCTGCCCTCCAACCATATTCGTATAGCCCACAAACACTCGATGTTCTTTGGCACGGGCCGCCAACATGCGCAGTCGAGTCCGAGTTTTCCCAATATGATAGGGAGAGGCATTCAGATTCAAAATGACATGCGCTCCTCCATGTTTGACTTGTGTTCGGGCTGGCCCATCAGGAAACCATATATCTTCACAAATATTGATTCCAATCCGAACCGAGCCTAAGCAAAAAATGGGATTGGCCATTCCCTCTTGAAAATACCGCTGTTCATCAAAGACCCCATAATTGGGAAGCTTATGTTTGGCATAGCTCCCTACCAATCGACCGTTCGCAAACACCCATGCGACATTCAGCGGTTTCTGTCTCTCAGATGGATCATTGCGCTTGGACTTGGAGCTTTCTTTCGATTTAAGGTGGTATGGACTGGCAATACTCCCTACCACCACCATTAGACCTTTGGAAGCTTTCGCTATCGGACTCTGCATGTGGTGAGCATCACGAAGAAACTGCGGCATGAGGAGAAGATCTTCCGGAGGATATCCCGACACCGCTAATTCGGGAAATACGACAACATCTGCTTTCGCCTTCTTGGCTGCTCGAATCCATCGACAAATTGCTCGAGTATTCCCCCCAAGATCGCCGACAACGGCATTCATCTGTACCATGGCCAATCGTAGTATCATGATAAAAAAACGTCCTCTGTCCCGAACGGAACCGAGGACGCCATTGTCCTATTCATAGATTCGATGTTAGGAGGCGACTTCGTTGTCGCCCAATTCAGTTATTATACAAGTGGCGGCACCACTCTTCAAACAACCCACAGCCATACATTGATCCGATTAGCTATATACTCACCATGCCCTCTAGGATTGGGTGGCCTGCTGAAGTTCCTCGGCAAGAATGATGGCATCAGCAATTTCCCTCATAGATTTACGCAAATTCATACTTTGTCGTTGCATGAGGCGAAAAGCCTCACGCTCAGAAAGGCCTTTAGAGGCCATGAGAAATCCTTTGGCTCGTTCAACTTGTTTGCGAACTTCCAAGGCCTCTTGCATTTCAAAAGATCTTTCCAGTAAGCGTGTGTGTTCGATGGCTACAGCTGCTTGGTTCGCAATAGCTTGAAGTGTCTTCGTTTCTTCTTCTGAAAATAGGTGATGAGTCGAGGTATAAACATTAATGACACCAATTACGTTATTTTTCATCAACATTGGAACCGACAAGAGCGAGTGAAGACCTTCCCGTTTAGCCAAATCACGATAAAAATACCCGCCTTCTGACGTGACGTCTGGCACATACACTGGCCGTTGCTCCTGAACAGCTCGCCCACTCATACTTTGACCGACTTTCAATGGAGGCTTTCGTCGGTAGGCATCGCTCAAACTCTGTGTCGCAGTAATCCGAAGCTCCCCGGAATCTTGATCCACCAGCATAATGGAGCAAATTTTCGAACTCATCAGTTGAGCGGTCATGGTCACGATCAATTGCAAGACATCTTCAATCAATCGATTGGACGCCACCGTTTCCGACACTTGAGAAAGCGTTTCGAGGCGACGCGCCTTTTCTCGCATTTCATTATACAATCTGGCATTGGCGATCGCCCCTCCTACTTGATTCGCAATAGTCAAAAGTAACGCCAGGGCTTCTTCTGTATAGCGCTTGGATCGTTTATGTTGCACATTGATCACCCCAATAATTTCCCCTTTGCTGATAATAGGAACTGACACGAAGGCTTGATAGCGATCTTCCGGCAACCGATGGAAAAATTTAAACCGAGCGTCATCACTGGCATTTCTGTGAATCACAACAGGAACTTTTTCTCGTGCAACCCATCCGGTAATCCCTTCTCCCAATCCGATGGAGATTCGGCCGATCAGCCGGGGATGCGGATTCTTTGAAGCGCGCAGGATCAGTTCGTCCTTATTTTCAGAAATCAAATACAGCAAACAGGCATCGGCTCTTGTGACTTCAACAACCACTTCTACAATTTGTTTCAAAACGGTTGCCTGCTCTAACGTACTACTAATGGACTCACTGATCCTATGGAGGATATGCACTTCGCGAGTCCTTTCCCGTACTTGCTGCTTCAGTTCCTCACTCGTCAATTGTTTGGCGCGCGCCATGTTATTTCTTCCTTGCCGGTCGTGAACGAGTTGCAGAATTTCGAACGGTATTGGTTATTCTGGCAGAAGATGATAGTTGAACCGAAAACCATCTCCGTATAGATTTGCGAACTAATGGCACGACATGAACGTCTCCAATCCGCTTAGGCAGCACACAATGAATGTCCCCTTTGATTATTTTTTTATCGTGTTGCATAGCTTGCCAAAGATCCAAAAATTTCATCTTCGGCATTCTGCTGGGCAACCCTACTCTCTTGATAAGATCATCCTGACGTTCAACAACGTCTTTGGAGCACATACCGAGATACTGCGCTATCGAAGCTTCTTGAACCATCCCAAGCCCCACCGCTTCACCATGTATCCATTTTTTGTAGTGCCCCAAGGCTTCCAACGCATGACCCACGGTATGCCCATAATTCAAAATCCTTCTCCTGCCTGATTCACGTTCGTCACCTTCAACGACTTCCGCTTTAATCTCGCAGCACCGTTGAAGGACATGAGGCATCACATCGTCAGACTGATTTCGTAGTCTTTCAACATGTTGTTCTAGGTATTCAAAAAATGGTTTGTCCGCGATCATCCCATATTTAATCACCTCGGCCAGCCCAGCAATCCATTGTCGTATGGGAAGCGTCTTGAGGACGCAAGGATCAATGACTACCATTCGGGGCTGATAAAATGCTCCAATCAGGTTCTTCCCTTGTGGATGATTCACTCCCGTTTTTCCGCCCACACTTGAATCCACTTGGGCCACAAGAGTAGTCGGAACTTGGATGAACGGGATTCCTCGCAGATAGGTCGAAGCCGAAAATCCCGCCACATCCCCGGTGACACCTCCACCTAAGGCCAAGATTACATCCTGGCGTTCAACACGTTGCGTCACGAGAGCATCTAAAATTTTGGTTAACCACTTCATAGTCTTCGCCTGCTCCCCATCGGGAACAATGATGAAGAAAGGAGAAAACCCGGCTTTGGTTAAAGCCCGATGCGCCACCCGACCGTACAATTTATTGACTACGGGGTTGGTCACTATCCCCACGCGTCCGGAGCAACCTGCGTCTTGGAGAACATGCCCAATTTGGTTCAAGATGCCAGGTTGAATCACAATTTCATAGCTCCGGTCCCCTAAGGCAACCGGAACGCGATTTGCGGCAGAAGCGGTCATCATGAACGAACAATCACGCGTAAGGGATTACGAATAGAAAGGATAGGCAAGTAAGATACAATTACACATGATCTTAAAACGAGCGAACATATTCTTGATAGGCCTCAAAATTTCGTTTCATTTCTTCCAAGGTGTCTCCCCCAAATTTTTCGATGAGCGCATTAGCCATCTCATAGGCGATGACGGCTTCCCCAACCACTCCGGCTGCCGGAACGGTACAAATATCAGATCGTTCGACAGTGGCTTCAAATGGTTCTTTGGTCACAATATCCACGCTGTCTTTGGGAGTATATAAGGTCGCAATGGGCTTCATGGCCACACGCACAATAATAGATTGTCCATTTGTAATTCCGCCTTCCAACCCACCCGCATTGTTCGACTTGCGAATAAATTGCCCTGCTGTTTGATCGAAATAAATATCATCATGGACTTCTGAACCGTATCGACGTGCAGACTCAAAGCCCATACCGATTTCCACGCCTTTCATGGCTTGAATGCTCATGGCTGCCATGGCCAGTCTTGCCGTCAACCGCCGATCCCATTGGGCATAGGTTCCTAATCCAATCGGAGGATTCGTCACGACAACTTCAAAAATTCCCCCTAACGAATCTCCCTTGTGCTTGGCCCCGCGAATATGCTCAATCATTTTTTTGGCTGCTTCGGGGTCATGACAACGCACGTCTGATTGTTCCGCTTCTTGATAGGCCGCTAAAGGATCCGTAGGACTAGATGCCGCCATCCCGCCAATGTCCATCGTATAACTCACAACCTGCATATCAAACTGGGCCAAGAGTGATTTGGCAACCCCGCCAATGGCCACACGGATTGCTGTTTCACGTGCACTCGCCTTTTCCAACACATTCCGAATATCCCGATGACCATACTTGATCGCCCCAACCAAATCAGCATGGCCCGGCCGGGGACGGGTGACCACCCGCTCAGTTGAAGGCGGCCCTGGCTCTGCCGCCATGATATCCTTCCAATTTTCCCAATCTTTATTCCAAATGAGGAGCCCAAGCGGATTGCCTAAGGTTTTTCCTTTTCGGACACCACAAAGAAATTCGATTCGGTCTTTTTCAATTCGCATACGGCCGCCACGTCCATAGCCGCCTTGTCGCCGGATAAGATCGGTGTTAATGGCCTCGGCTGTAATAGGCAAACCTGACGGAACCCCTTCAACCACTGCCATGAGCCCTCTCCCATGGGATTCACCTGCATTTAAATATCTCAGCATAACAATCCTTCAGTCGGTAAAAAGAAAATGCTTACGGTCTGGAATTCGATGATGGAAACCCCAAGCGGGGTTAGAGATTATGAAGGTTTTCCAAGGCTTTCTCAACCAGAATTTTTTATCCCAATTTCCTAGGAGTAGCAAACGATAGGATGAAAGTCCTTGATTGAGGAAGCCTTTTCCCTGAAGAGGCGTTGGAGAGATGCTCCAGAAGCACTTCTCCGTCACTGATGGTCTTAATGATCCATCCTGAACGGACAAGTTCCAGCCCAGGCCTAACGAAAATTCGTTCTCCAGGCGAAACTTGAATGACAGCTTGACGCCCATATTGTCCATGAAAGATCCCCAACAACTTCAGATTGGGATCTTTAATAGTAGAGACCGGAAGGGTTTTTGGTGGTTCCGGCTGTGACTTCCTGGAAGAGGATGAAATAGATGGTCGCTTTTTTATTGGCTTAAAGGGATCACGGCGGGCTTCATAATCATTGCGGAACTTGGTTTGCAACGCTAAACCTTCAACAGAACCTATTTTTTCTAGATGAAATTTTTGAAATTCTCCTGCTGCAACGGGGGCGACCAGAAGGCCACAAAAGATAACTCCCAGAAAATGCGGCTTTAATCGACATACGTTTTTTTTGATACTCTGGACCACCCAACCATCCTTTCTTTTTTTCGCGTCGCGCACGTCAATAGTTCATATTCACGATCGTGGCTCACACCTTATGTTTCGAGCTTCTCTTTGGCCTGCTGAACATCCCTGGCTGCGAAAACATCAATGGTGAAATCAGTCGTGACCGTAGGTGAATTGCTGGTTCCTTGTTTTCTGACAAGCACTAGTGGATCGACGGTTTGAATCCATGATAACTGCAGTAATTCGTTCAGAAATTGAACCGTGCCATAAAAGTTCCCCTCAACTCTCACAACAATCCCGAGGGGGACATCAGATTGATCAACTTTCATTAAGTAATTTTTTGGCTTCCACAGGCGGACCGCCACCCCGGTTCGTTTCCCAATATCAACAACATCTCTTCGAAAAGCCTGTGGCGCAACCCTCACGGGTAAATGCTGGATACGAGGGGACAGTTTCTCACGTAAAATCGCTACCTCTTGTTCTACATCCCTTAACAACACAATGCTCTTGATTGAATCCTGATTCTTTTGGGTCAATCCAGCGATGTCTTGGTCTAATCGGACAATCTTGCTATCCAGCGAACTCCAAACCCATGTATGCATCCCCAATACAAACAGAGCCATAGCTAAGCCAAAGATCCCGAATCGCTGCCAGATCGGGGTTTGATGCCACCATCGAATCATGCCGTCACCCGTCGCTCCAATACAAAGCGAACAATAAAAGAAAAGACCATTTCCCCATCTCTATCTTTTTTATCGAGGATTTCAACGACTGGCAATGACGTAATCACTTGGTCACTCTCTAACGTATCGATATATTTCCCAATTTCCTGGAGGGCAAAAGATTGCCCTCGCAATTCAACAACCTGATCGACCATTTGAACATGGTCCAACCAAATACCGAGGCCATCGACACTGCGACTGACTCCCTCTAATAAGGCCATTGGCTGCTTTTTCCCCAGCTCTTGTGCGTGCATTTCTTCATATGAACCACTAAGAAGTTGCTTTTCCTTCTGATACTGTTCTAGCCGCCTGAGTGTCGTTTGAACCTTTGCCAGAGATTGCGTTTGAACATTTTTCTCCTGAAGCAAGTATTCCAATTCTTCTTGTTTGATCTGGGTCCACCACCAACTTGACAGTCCAATCCCCAAACAGAGAAAGGCACATATCCATCCATAGCCTCGATATGATTCCCCGTTTACCGTAGGGGCAGTCTGAATTTGACGAGCTAGATTAATTTCAATCATGAGTCGCGGTACCTCGCAATGCCACACCTACGGCTACACTCATCAGAGAAGCCGCTTGTTGGAAAGCCGAATCCTGTTGAATGGCTTGAGGAACCTTTATCGACTGAAAGGGATACAGGAGATTAACCGGCATCTCCAAGGTTTGTGCCAATGTTGATGCCATTTCTGGCGCAACGACATATCCGCCCGACAGCAGGATGCCCCTATCTATGACTTTCGTTGATAGATCCGAGAAAGATTCTAATGTTTCACAAATTTGCTCACGCGTTTCTTGAAAAAATTTTTCTAGAAGGAGGGTCTCCGATGCCCCGAGTTCTTTTCTCGATTCCAATGAAGTCTGCCGTATTAACAGCTGATCAAGAAAATCTCCATACCACTCGGCTTCGTAAGAAACTTTTCGAATGCACGCAGGTTCGCCTTCGACAATGACCACCATAACTATTCCCGTTGGCCCGATATGGGCTAGCAACCAGGCCCCTTCATTCCCATAGTTGTACGTCACCATATTAACCAGGGCAAAGGCATCTACATCAATAAAACGGAGGGTCATCCCATATTGACGAAAGGCACCCACACGCTGCTCAACACTCCTTTTTGGCGACGACGAGAAAATGCTTCTGCTGTTCTCCTGTGGCCTCATGAAAGGGCTTCGGACAGTAAACATCCCAAAATACATCCTGAACATCAAAAGCAATATACCGGTCAAGTTCCAAGGCAAGATGTTCTCGAAGATCCTCTTCTGTCATCACAGGAAGGGTCATTGATTTAACAAAGACGGATGGTCCCGATAGCGACGTTCCTATGGTACCGAGGGGACCCGTTATTTTTTCTCGGATAGATTCGACAAGTCCAGCATAAGATTGTCCATCAGGAAATGGCGTTTCAACAACAGATTGGATCGAAAAATCTGCTAACGACAACCCATTGTGATCTGCCTTAATAACAACGGTCTTCATCAAGCATGATCCAATATCAACACCAGTTGCCAATGGTACACATCCAAAAATTCTCTTGGCGGTACGGACCACTTGGTGCCAGTTGTATTCTTTTAAAATTGCCATGGTTCCATTTATTCTTTGTCTCTAGTTGTATCTGGACTGATTTCGTGTCTGCCATTACTCAATATGATGCAGTATTTATACGTAGGTTTTTATAAAAAAATTGCCCCTTTAAGGGTAAAATCACAGAGTAAGGGCCAGAAACCAGCAATAACACTGTTCTAAGGTTGAAAAGAGAATACGACTAGAATGTTAATCAAGCAGGAAGGCAGGGCAAGGATTTACCAAAAGGGGAAGCCAGATTTCATGAGTTTCATCGTTCAAATCAACGTCAATTTCTAATTATGTTTCAATTTTTTCCTTTTGAATTTCCCGATGGCGAAGAGTAACGTCATACCCTAAGGTTTTAAGAATGTCTTTCATGTGCAAAGACATGGCCACCGAACGATGCCGGCCTCCTGTGCACCCAAAGGCAATGGTCAAATAACTGCGTTGTTCACGTTCGAATAAAGGTAGCAAAAATGAAAAAAGTTCTCGCAAATGCCCCAAGAAAACCTTCCCTTCTTTATTCTCTAGAACAAACTGTTGAATCTCCGCATGTTCTCCGGTCAGCGGTTGAAGATCTGGGACAAAATGGGGATTGCGTAGAAATCGAACATCAAACACTATATCGACATCGACAGGGATACCAAACTTATATCCAAAACTCAGGAGACTGATTTTTAGAGCTTGATCATCATCTTGTTCCCGATAATGCTTGATCACCCAAGCTTTTAAGTCATGGACTGAAAACTCGGAAGTATCCAATATCCGATGAGCTCGGTTTCGGAGGCCCTGCAGACGCTCCCGTTCTAATTGAATCCCTTCAATGACGGGCCGTTGGGGAAGGAGAGGGTGAGGACGACGTGATTCAGAAAAACGTCTAACTAAAATGTTATCCTGGGCTTCTAAAAACAAAAGTTCGACCTGACATCCATTAGCCTGTAAGACTTCTAAATTACTCAGCAAATCGTCCAAAAATGCCCGTTCACGAATATCAATCCCCAACGCGACCTTCTTCATCTTTCCCGGGTTGCGCACAGAGTTCAGTGAATTTTTGAAAGAGAGCCGGAGGAAGATTATCCACACAAAAAAACCCTAAATCTTCTAAGCACTTGAGGGCGTGCGTTTTGCCCGATCCAGATGTCCCCGTAACCATCATAAATTGAAGCGGTACGGCATCACTCTCAACTGGATTTTGGGAAAGCTCAGGTATCATCAAAAAATTCCCGGAACGACGCGCTATTGTTTCACATTAATAAGGCTTGCATTTGTGTAAGTCGGAACCCCAGATTCGTGACACATCCTATTTATCACTCTTGTGAATTTCAAATGACGGCCATTAAATAGGAATACGTTTTCGTTGGCTGGCAGAGGGAATATGAAGTTCAGCCCGGTATTTGGCTACCGTTCGACGGGCAATCAAAATATTTTTCTGTTTGAGTCTGGCAACAATTTCTTGATCTTTTAACGGATTGGCCGACTCTTCCTGCGCCACCATTTCCCTGATCAGCTCTCGCACCGTGACAGAGGACATATCCTCACCACGATTATCAGCACGCTGGATCCCCGCATTAAAAAAGAACTTGAGTTCTAAAATGCCTTGAGGACAATGGACATACTTATTGGTCGTCACACGACTAATCGTAGACTCATGCATCCCGACATCCTCTGCGACTTGCTTTAAAACTAACGGGCGCAAATACTGAACCCCTTTATCTAGAAAGGCTTCTTGGAATTTTATCAGACTAGTCACAACTTTCACGATGGTTTTATTGCGTTGATCAATACTGCGGATAATCCATTGCGCACCCTTGAGCTTCTCTTCTAAATAGGTTTTGGTTTTCCCGGCATCTTCGCCGGAATGCGCCAGCAACCGCCGGTAGTAGGGACTAACCCTCAACCGAGGAAGTCCATCTTCATTCAATAATACCACCCATTCTCCTTCATATTTAACAACATAGACGTCAGGAATAATGATGGAGTTACTGTCCAAAGAATATGGACGCCCTGGTTTCGGCTCTAGAGTCTCGATCACCCGAACCGCTTCATAGACCTCATCCAGGGTCACACCCAAGGTTTTGGCCACTACCGGATAACGCTTTTTCTGTAGATCTGTCAGATGGTCCTTTATGATAGCTGCGACAAGGTTCTTGGATACTGTGTCAGGAATACAGTGCGTGATGCCCGACTCATCCTGTTGCATGTGCTCTAATTGAATTAATAAACATTCGGCTAAATCATGTGCTGCCACTCCTGGTGGGTCAAACATCTGAATCTGATGAAGAACCCGCTCAAGTTGTTCAAAGGAACATTGGGCATCTGCTTGTAACTCAGACAAAGGCATCCGCAAATACCCATCCTCATCTAAATTACCAATAATCATTCGCCCAATATCTCGATCAGGGCCTTCCAGCGAAGAAAGCCGAAGCTGCCAGTCCAGATGTTCTTCGAGAGAGGTGGGTTTCGTTAATGTCTGCTCATAAGAGGGAAACTCATCGTCTCCTGCCCCGATTTGATCACGTTGTGCTGGACGCCAATCATTCCCTAAAATGTTATCCCACTCTTCAGATGTCAGAGGTTCACTTTCCTTGGTTGCTGGCTGGATTTCATCAGAATCCCCAGGTTCGGCACCTTCTGACTCTATCTCTTTCGCTTGTTCGCCTCCTTCTTCTGCACTAACGGTCTCTTCTTCCTGTGTTTCAAGAGCAAGATCTTCCAAGAGCGGATTTTCGACTAAATGTTGCTCTAGGGTTTGTTGGAGCTCCAATCGGGATAATTGCAACAATTTGATAGCTTGTTGCAGCTGGGGTGTCATCACCAGCTTTTGAGAGAGACGAAGATCTAAGCGGAGGTCCATAAGAGAAAGTTTATCTCACGTTATTAGGACATTTTAAAGCGTTCACCCAGGTACACAGCTCGCGCCTTTGGACTATTCACAATCAACTCTGGAGCACCACTCTCCAATATCACACCTTCACTTATTATATAGGCTCGGTCCGTAATGGAAAGCGTGTCTTGCACATTGTGATCGGTGATAAGAACCCCAATTCCCTTCTTTTTTAAATTGGTCAGAATATCTTGAATATCACCGACAGCAATAGGGTCGATTCCTGCAAAGGGTTCATCGAGTAAGAGAAATTTTGGATTCGTCGCTAACGCTCGAGTAATCTCCAACCGGCGTCGCTCTCCGCCTGATAGCGTATAGGATCCATGTGTTCGAAGCCGGGTGAGATTGAGTTCTTCAAGTAATTCATCTAAACGACTTTTTCGTTGAACCGTCGAAAGATTGAGGGTTTCCAAGACCGCCAATACATTATCCTCAACCGACAGTCTTCTAAAAATTGAGGCTTCTTGTGGCAAATATCCAATTCCCCGTCTCGCACGTTTATACATCGGAAGGTTGGTGATTTCCTCTTGATTAAGGAAAATGTTTCCCTGATCTGGCTGACAAAGCCCCACCACCATATCAAAAATGGTGGTCTTCCCTGCACCATTAGGACCGAGCAATCCTACGACTTCTCCTCCCAACAATTCCACACTGACTCCTCGGACTACTTTTCGTCCCTTGAAACTTTTCTGAAGATTCTTGGCGACAATTTTATGCGAAGCTTGTGCCTGACTTTCCACCATGGGCTGCACTAGACCCGCACCAATCGTATTACAGTGAACTGAGAAACTGAATAATTCAACAATTGAGAAATAGCTATCATTCGATACCCACAAAAAAGGAATTGAGGGCAAACTCCACTTCTAGGTTTTTTACCAACAAGCGCTCACTAAGACTCATTAACATACTTCCGCAAAAGTTTCCAAGATCATGCTCGTTAGGAAAGTGCGCTCTAATTCTCTGCCCCCTCCTCAATGGTTACCCGGGTGTCTCCTTCTACGATACTCCGGTTTTCTTTTAAAAACATCGTGATCTTCTGTCCACTAACTCGAGTTCCTGCTTGCCAAACCACAGGAGATCCTAAAAGAATGATCCTTTCCTCTAGCTTATCATAGAGAGCACGCGTACATGTTGCCCGGCTTTCACCTTTGGCAATTTTGACATGGCCCTTCGCTTCAATAATCCGGATTTCCTTTTTGGAATTTTCTGACGGGAGCTGGCCAACCGGAGAGGGTGTCCGAGCAGTCTTTTCTTTGAAATACACGATCATAATATCGGAATGTACGACAAGCTCTTCCTGAACCATTTTCACATTTTCACGAAAAATAGCCGTGTTTTCCTGGCTACTTGCCGTCATTGTATTCGAGGTAATCACCGTTGTGGTTTTCTGACTTTCTCCCCACCCGAGAATAGGAAAGAAGACAGTCCCCAGGACCACCACCAACCAACGACTGTAGACCCACAGCAAATGTCTTATGGCGACGACACCTCCACCCGAACATTATTGAGCAACCGAAATTCATTCTTCTCAACATCTCCAATCAAACCTGTCCCCGTAATCACCAGCCCCTCGCCTTGAATGATCACGGAATCCTCCGTGTGAATTTGTCGAGCGTCTTCCTTCCACGTCAGCCTATCTGAAAACACTTGATATCCTTCCTGAAAGGTCATGACCGTTTTTTTATCTTGACTGACTAAATCAAAATCATTACTTGAGGTGTTCATCACACCTTCTTGGGAGGTAATCACCATCTGCTCTTTTTCAAAATTCTGGTCGAATAACTTGACCTTCACCGATTGTAGTTTTGCAATATGCTCATCATCAAAGACTTTAGCCTGATCAGCCGTCACTACCCATTTCGTTGAACCTGATCGCGTTTGGCGGTAGGAAAACTCTTCGATCCAGGCATCCGCACCTTGCTGCTCCTGCAAAGGCACAGAAGCCGTTTCCTGGCTTCTTATTTGCATATGTTTGACTACTCGATGCCCAATAAAAACCGTCATTACGATGATCGTAATCGTCAGTACATAGCGTACAATGTAGGTTTTCATCGGGCCTAAATGTCTACAGAAATGAAAAGCCTAGAGCGCCAAAAACCCAGTAAAAATCATAGCATAGGGTTTTTGGCAAGTAAATGAATACCCTAGTCTGTATAGAAGAATACCTGTAATGACGGAGAGAGGAGAAACAACGAAGAACGGACGGAAAATTACTCTTAAATTTCCTGTTCTTGAGAATTTGTTGTGGAGGCTGTTGATTGAGACTGTGCACCCGTTTCGACCAATTCAATAGCAACTAACTTTGCAGCGTCTCCAGGTCGCTGCCTCGTTTTAATGATTCGAGTATAGCCACCATGACGATCAGGGAACCGTTTGGCTATATCATCAAAGAGCTTGGAAACAGTCTCTTTGGTTCTTAACACTCGCAAAGCACCTCGTCGAGCGTGGAGAGTCCCTTGCTTGCCAAGGGTAATAAGCTTATCCGTTATTCCACGCAATTCTTTAGCTTTGGCCTCAGTGGTTTCAATTCGCTCATATTCCATTAAAGAGGTGGCTAAATTTCGAAACAACGCCAGCCGGTGCTTCGTATTTCGTCCTAATTGTCTACCTCGTTTTCGATGACGCACAACAACACCGTCCTTTTCAAAAGTTCAGGAATGGGATTCCATTACTTCATGCACTTTGGTCCCTAATTCCAGGCCCATTTCCGCCAAGACTTCTTTAATTTCATTCAAAGATTTTTTCCCGAAGTTCTTTGTCTTCAGCATCTCATTTTCGCTTCGTTGGACCAATTCACCAATACTTTTGATATTGGCGTTTTTCAAACAGTTGGCGGCACGCACCGAAAGTTCTAACTCATTGACACTCCGGAACAAGTGTTGATTGATTTGCAATTTGGCCTCATCACTGCTGTCTTCTTGAATTGGTTCACCTGTATCCTCTGAGGGTAGACAAAGATCCAAATGGTCACGCAAAATGTTTGCAGCCCCAGTCACCGCTTCTTGCGGAGTAATACTATCATCGGTCCAGACTTCAAGAATTAATCTGTCATAGTCAGTGATTCGGCCAACACGCGCACTTTCGACGCTAAAGTTCACCCTTTTAATCGGAGAGAAAATGGAATCGACCGGAATGACTCCAATAGGAAGGCCCTCTTCCTTGTTACGTTCAGCAGGGGCATACCCTCGGCCAGGTTTCACAATAAGCTCAATATCTAGCACCGCGTCTTTATCCAAAGTAGCAATATGAAGATCGGGGTTTAAAATGGCAACTTCAGAATCTACAGCAAGGTCACTAGCTTTCACTTCTCCAGGGCCCTTCTTCTTCAAGCGAATGGCCTTGGCCTTCTCTGAATATAGCCGTAACCGTAAGCCCTTAATATTGAGAATCAGAATGGTGACATCTTCGGTTACCCCAGGAATAGTGGAAAACTCGTGATAAACCCCTTCAATCTTGACAGAAGTCACCGCTGCTCCCGGTAGAGAGGAAAGTAGCACTCGACGTAGTGCACTTCCCATCGTAGTCCCGAAACCCCGCTCAAAGGGTTCGGCAATAAACTTGCCATACGTAGATGAAGCTGAATCTTTTTCCAATTCCAGCTTCGCGGGCAGTTGGAAATCCTTCATGCTCTTAATCATAAGGATCGCGTCTCCCTTTCTTGATCCCAAGGCCGTGACATTGATTGCTCCATGCGCCCCCCTTTTCGTTTTGGTGGCTCAGGAACGATCCTGTCCGTTTACCGTGAATACAATTCCACCACAACTTGCTCATTGACCAACACATCAATATCTTCTTTGGTGGGAAGAGCTTGAACCGTCCCTTTAAATAAATTGCGTTCCATATCCAACCAGTTCGGCACTCCACGCCCCTCAGCAACTTCAAGAGCCGCTT
>Ga0265309_10000273_pt1 | contig 19486 bp, 19 predicted proteins | sample Helome_FD_192492 | JGI IMG/M metagenome (GOLD analysis project Ga0265309, IMG submission 192492) | Marine sediment microbial communities from subtidal zone of North Sea - Hel_20160524 (Illumina Assembly) | ecosystem: Environmental > Aquatic > Marine > Subtidal zone > Sediment ...
CCGCCGGTGCCCGTGTAACCAGTGGGATGGAGAATGACATCCACGCCATTGCCCTCACCCGCAAAAATAAAGGCGCCCGCCAAAACTGCCGGGCTGAGCGTCATCGAATGTAAAAAAATAAGCGCGAGCACAGTCCGCCCCGCGCGCCTGAACAGGGACCTGTTAGTCCCGTGTGCGTAATTGCGTATGTTCACTGTTATCCCCTGAAATGCTGTTTAAAAGGCTGACCCGAACGGATCACTCAACCACCGCTGTGGCGGTGGGATGCTGATCCAGTTGCAGTAGTTCCGCTTCAACTTCGGCGAGTTTTCGAAACACACCAATCTCCGGGTAACGGCCGGCATCGACGGACAGGTTGGCCCATCGAATGCTTTTTTTGGCACCAGGAGTGTGAACTTCGAAGTTGGACCAGCTGTCGTCGGAAATCGCAAACAGCTCTTGCGACTGGGAGTCCAAGTCTTTCTTCTTCGCCTTGGACTGGCCCGAATTGAAGCCTTGCACCAGTGGATGTTCCAGCAGCAGCCGTATCCTCTGAACTTCAGAAGGAGATAGCTCCACGGTGTAATCACCGGCTTTATCCATGTACTCCGGATAATGGACCAGCGCTAAACCGTCATCGTAGACTGTCACCGAAAAGGTGTCAGGCATCCGCACCATATCGTGCGTGAGTTCGTACGACAGCATCAGCTCCGGCGGAGCCGCCTGGACAGTAGTGGATAACAGAAACAGGGTGGTTGCGATGGCTTTGAGCCATGCCCTGCACGAACAGAAACCCTTACTCATAATATCTCCCTCCCCTGCGGGGTTTTCACCCCGACAACAAATCCGTTTGTTGGCATTGAAGCCCAATACGAACTTTCCGCACGTCCTTCAATGACTTAAGCATAACAAACAAGCAGCTTATTGCCTAGCTGCCCGCGGATTCACCCGTTCTATCGATAACATCCCTGTGAACGCTATTTCCCGATTTTCCGGTCAGCTGCATATGAAACTTAAACTGATCATTTTGTTCACCACGCTGGTCTTGTCTTGCGGCCAGGCAGTTCCATTGAACGCACAGGAAGCATGGCAGGCGCCTGCGTTTAAGTTACCGGACAGTGAGGGAACAGCGCTTGATTTTCCTGCTGATCTGGATAGCCCCACTATCGTGCTGTTCTGGGCCAGTTGGTGCCCTTATTGCAAAGCGCTGATGCCGCACCTGCAAAGTATCGTTGATGAATACGATGGAACAATCGGCGTATTGGCGCTGAACTTCAGGGACGATGAAGATCCGTCTGAATTCATGGCGGAGTACGGCTTCGACTTTCGCCTGTTTCCCCACGCCGACCCGGTTGCAGACTTGTGGGGTGTAAAAACAACACCCGGATTATTCCTGGTGGATGGTTCGGGCCGCGTTGTGTTCAGCAATTATTCGATCCCGGATGAAGCCTACCCGGCTAACCCGGCAGATGACGGGAAAAAGCTCAAGCACTACCAGAGAGCAGCCAGAAGAGCGCCGTTCTGGGCCGCGCAGTTGCGCCTGGCCATCGACCAGAACCCGTAGCCCGCCAACTAAACCAATCCGGTGTTTTGAGTTAGTATTTCAATACCCAACATGGGAAGACACCGATGACAGAAACCAGAACACTGGAAGAATTCAGAGCGAAATTCCGCGTGGAGGAACTGAAGGTACTGGAGAACAGCTCGTGGACATGGTCAGTCCGGCCTGGGCAACCTACCCTCGGCGCCGGAATCCTGTCTCTGAACCGCCATGCCGGGAAATTTTCCGAAGTCTCCGCCGCAGAGATGACCGACCTGGCAGAATTGATCAGCGCGGTTGAAGGAACCATCAAGGCCGCTTTCGATCACAACATCATGAATTACCTGATGCTGATGATGGTGGACCATCATGTTCATTACCACATCATCCCCAGGTATGAAGGCACACGGTCCTTCGCCGGCAGGCAATGGGTGGATAACGGCTGGCCGGCGCTACCGGTTATTGGGGATAGTCAGCATGCCGATGACTCCGGGTTACTCCATCACATCCAGGAAAAACTGAGACCAGGAATTGTCTGATATGAAAAACAAAGCACTTCTGTTTACAGCTGCATTTACCTGCCTTGCTGCCTTCACCGGCGCCTTACCGGCAGCAGACAAGCATGGAGGACATTCGGGTCCGGTGATGAACTACCACAGGATCGACCAGCGCCTGGTGACCGGAGGCCACCTTGTCGACGATGGGTTGGCCGAGTTGCAGGCGCAGGGCGTAACGGTGGTCATAGACCTGCGCGACAAACCGCCCCGGGGCCAGGAAAAGAAACTCGCGGAACAGGGCATTGAATGGATCAACATCCCGATCGAGTGGGACGACCCCGAACCCGTCGACTTCGAACGCTTCAGCGAGGCCATGGAGGCGCACCAGGATGACCACGTGCTGGTGCAGTGCGCCGCGAATTACCGGGCCTCGGCGATGACCTACCTGTATCGCGTCGTGGTCGAACAGGTTGACCAAGACAAAGCTGAAAAAGACCTCAACGCCGTCTGGATCCCAAGCGAAGAAAATCAGCAATGGACTGATTACATCGAAGGGATTATGGCCGCAAACTAGTGTAATCCCTGACACCATGCGCACTCTTCTCGTATTCATCGCTGTTGCCTTCATCCTGTATGCAGGCTTCAGCCTGATGTTGTACTTGCTGCAGGATCGCCTGGTGTTCCTGCCGCACATGCCAGGGCGCGAACTCGATGCCACGCCGCAGACAATCGGGCTGGATTTTGAGGACGCCTGGATCGATACCGAAGATGGCGAACGGCTGCACGGCTGGTTCGTCCCGGCTGATGATGCTCGCGGCACCCTGCTGTTCTTCCACGGCAATGCCGGCAACATCTCGCACCGGATCGAGAGCTTGCTGATTTTCAACCGCCTCGGTCTGGACGTGCTGATCGTGGACTACCGCGGATATGGCCAGAGCAGCGGCAAGCCGGGAGAACAGGGTACCTACCTGGACGCCCGGGCAGCCTGGGACTACCTGGTGAAGCTGCGGCGCGTGCCGCCAGGGCGCATTGTAATCTTCGGCCGTTCGCTGGGAAGTGCCGTCGGCGCCTGGCTGGCCAGCCGGCCAGACGTGAAACCGGCCGGCGTCATCATCGAATCGTGTTTCAGCTCGGGGCAGGACATGGGCAGGCGGCTGTACCCGGTGCTGCCCGTGCGGCTGATCACGCGCATCGGCTACCCGGTGCGTGAATACGTTACCCGCATCCGGGCGCCGCTGCTGGTGGCCCACAGCCGCGACGATGAAATCATTCCGTTCAACATGGGACAGGCCATTTTTGATGCCGCGCCGGAACCGAAGTCATTTCTTGAAATGGACGGCGATCACAACGCGGGGTTCTGGATCAGCCGGGACAGGTATGTACCGGCGCTGGATGACTTTTTCACCGAAGTGCTTACTCCGACAACGACTGCCTGATTTCCTGCTCCAGGCTCAGGGCCAAATTCAATTCCCTGTATTCCGGGTCCGCATCCTTCCAGATGGCCAGCGCATAACTGACAGATGCCTGCGCCAGCTGAGGCAGGCCCGAGGCCAATTGGAAGCGGGCTTTATTGACCCACAGTAGTGGCTCCGAAGGGTCCAGCCTGAAACCCTCGGCCAGCGCCTTTTCCGCCTCGTCCAGTTCTCCACCCAGGACCAGCGAATGCGCCAACTCGGCGTTAAGAAAGGGCAGTTCACGGTACAGATCGCTGCCACCGAGGACCGAGTGGTTTATGCGATCCAGCGTGGCACGGAATGCGGCCGCTGAACCCGGGTAGTCACCCCTTATACGCTTGATGTATCCATTGATCATGTCAACGAGGAATTTCATGTCCTCGAGCTTGAACTGCTCAAGGATTTCAGCGCCTCGCTGAACTGCTGCCTCGGCCCCGTCAAAATCTCCCAGGTGGAAAAGAATATCTGCTTCGCTGAACGCGAGGAACTTGTCCAGCGGGGGCTCGACCATGGTGAGAGCGGTATCGAGAGCCTGCTGTGCGCTGTCCAGATCCCCCAGCGAACTATAAGCGCGGATCATGGGCTGGTAAACCGCCAGAGCGATCGCAAAAGGCGGTTGAAACTGCACCAGAAATTCCTCCTGCAGGTACAACTGCTCTATTCCCGCACGTATCCTGCCCAACCTGGATTCAAAGGCTGCAGCCGCCGCCCGCACCTGCGCCTTGTGCACTACTGAATGGGCCGCCATTTCCGCCTGTTCCAGCAGGTCCCGGGCCTCGTTTACGTCGCCTTTACGCATGGCGATATCCACCAGGCGCAATAAAGGCTGCACGGGCTGGTCATCCAACAGCGAGGCCTGCAGGTAGTGTTCTTCCGCGGCGTCGAGGTCACCTGCGTCACGTAAAAGGTCGCCCAGCGCCAGCTGGGCTTCGAAGTCTTCGGGTTTTTCCTCCTGGTACTTCCTGGCAAACCCGATCGCTGACTCCATGTTGCCCATGGCCCGTTCCAGCAGGGAGAGTTGCAGGTATATCCCGAGGTTGAGCGGGTCTCTTTCCAGCGCCGCCAGGAATTGCTCCTTGGCTTCGGCGAGCTCGCCGGTCACCATCAACATGACAGCCAGCGTACTGCGCGATGCGGCGTCATCCTGCAAGCGGACCTGCATGCGCAGGAATGCGAGGAGTTTATCCTGCTGGCCTGACAGCCGGTATTGCAAGCGTTTTAGCGTGGCCCGGTCCTTGTTCGGCAGCCGGTAATCCAGTTTCTGTGCCTGGCTGATGGCCTCCTGGGCAGCACCCAGGTCGCCCGCCTCGATCAGGTTCATGGCCTTGGAAACCCAGCCCAGCACGAACCCGGGGTCGGTTTCCACGGCCGCATCGAAAAAGGCGTTGGAAGCTTCGAAATCATTGTCAAACAAGCGCGCATTCAGACCGGAAATATAGTGTTGAAATGCCTCGCTTGATTCACCGTAAGTCTCGGCCAGGGGCAGGTCTTCGGCCATGCGGGCACTGCCACGCGGCACGTCCAGCGCATCCCGCAACTCGATGGATAACGCATCAATGGTTCCGTACAGGTCCCAGCCGGATTCCGATAGTTCGGCGACTTGTTTCAGAGACTGTGTTTCCCAGACACGCACGGTAATCACGTATTCATCGGCATCCCGGTCGACCGAGCCTTCCACGAAATATTGTCGATTGGCGTCATTGGCAATTTCACGCATCAGGGAAAGCGGTACATCTAGCCCGTCACTGAAACCCGCCTGCTTCATACGCATGTAGAAACCGTTGCCGTAATTGGCCCACGGCGACGACGCCAGCACAAACGGGTTCTGAAACAGATCCTGCACCAGCAATTCCGTCGCACCGTACTGCAGCCAGTCGAGATCGGGGTCGCCGGACTCGTTTTCGAAGAAGAAGACGGCCATGCGGCGCCGGAAGGACTCACTGGGAATGTAATGTGTTTCCTGTACGCCTTCCTCGTTGGCAATGGAAATCATGCTGGCTGTTGCGCCCAGGTCCTTACCGCCAAATACCGTAACCAGCAGACCGATGGTGGCGATGATATTGATAGGCACGCCCACTTTCTCAGCCGTGGTGGCGCGGTCTTTCCCGGGTTTGCCGTGCGCCCAGGCCAGCAGGATGACCGCCGGGATCAGCGAGTACAGGCCCCAAAAGGCAGCATCGGTGATATAGGGAGACAGCAAGTAGCGTTCAGACAGGCGATCGAGTATCTCGATCAGCACCCAGCAACCGCCGACATACAGGCCCACAGCAGGCAATATGCGACGGTTCTTGATTTCCCTGATGATGTCGGTCATGGCTAGAGCATTCTAATCGCTTGAAAGGTTTCACTCTAGCAATAGAACCCGGGCCGGCACAGTGCCATTGGATGGTCAGTGGCGCTTTTTGGCCACGATGAATACGGCGGCGTTTTTTTTCGGTAGCCACTCCTGGTCGATCTCGAAGCCTGCCTCGATGTGGCTCTGTGTCAGCTGAGCCTGGGTGAAGACCTTGATCAACGGGAAGAGTCTTAAAAAGTGACCCACCGGGGCCAGGATTCTGAAATACCAGGACATGTCACCGATGCAGGCTGAGCTGGTGACAAACACACCGCCCGGCTTGAGGCCCCGGAAGGCAGCGATAATTGCCGCCTGCGGATCTTTGAGCAAGTGCAGCAGGTTGTGCGCCATGATGACGTCATAGCGGGGCTTCGGAATGTCGTGATCATCGACCGCCCTGGTCTCGAACGTGACGTTTTTAACCCCGTCGGCCTCGGCCTTGCCCTTTGCGATGTTGATCATTCCGGGTGAAATATCCGTCGCCAGGATGTGATTGACATAAGGCGCGTGGGCCAGGGCCGTGGACCCCGTACCGCAACCGATTTCCAGCACTTCCGAATCGGGACTGAAATAGCTGCGAGTGAATTCGAGCTTTTTCCCGTAGGCATCCTGGTCGCCCACCGGCCTTTGCGAATATTTCTCGGCGCGCTTGTCCCAGAACCGTGCGTCACTGTTCATATACTTTTCCCATTGCGTCTGTAAAAAAAGCCACAGGCACGCAGCTGTGCCTGTGGCTTTTTTCTGAATCCGCACTGTCGGGTCCGTTGAGCCCCGGAAGCCTGGATTCGATCCCCCCCCCTGCGCATCAGCGTACACGCCGGCCAGCGTACAGCTCTGTGCGGTGACACACATAGCGTCACCGGACTCCGGCCAGAAATTATGGAACGTAGGATTGCAGGCGGTCTGTTTCCCGTTTGACTACCGAATAACACTCGCAACACAGTTTTTCGAGTTTGGGCCTGTCCAGCACCGTGATCATTCCGCGCTGATAGGTGATCACTCCCAGCTTTTGCAGCTTGCCAGCGGCCTCGGAAACGCCTTCGCGGCGGACACCCAGCATGTTGGCGATCAGTTCCTGGGTCATGGTCAATCGGTTGCTCGGCAGGCGGTCCATCGACAATAACAACCAGCGGCACAACTGCTGATCAATCGAATGATGCCGGTTGCAGACCGCCGTTTGGGCCATTTGCGTGATCAATGCCTGCGTGTAGCGCAACATCAGCATCCGGACGTCTCCGTCGTTGTTGAACTCCTGTTTAAGGCGTGCTCCAGACAGGCTGAAAGCGTAGCCTGCGCTCTGCACCAGCGCTCGGCTCGGCGTGCTTTCGCCACCCATGAACACGGCGATACCGACCAGGCCTTCGTTACCCACTAACGATATTTCCGCCGACGCGCCGCTCTCCATCACGTAAAGCAGGGATACAATCGAGTCGACCGGGAAATAGACACGGCGCATGGTGTGTCCGGATTCATACAAAACCATTCCGAGCGGGAGGAATTCGAGCGACAGATGAGAGAATAAACTGTCTTGAGTCCCGGCCGTGAATGCGGCCAGCAGATGATTTTGCGCTGGCAAATGCTCCTTAGACAAATCGGCCACCTCGGTTACAAGTGAACGACAGCGAAGGCTGTTCAAATCGTTAAAAGTTACTATGATACCGAGCTATCCATTCCCAGCATCTACCTGATACATATCTAAATTATCCTACTTTTGATTTTTGAATTCAACCTGACCATCTGTATTCCTGAAAAATAGATCTATCCCGTTTTAAGCAACACTTGTCCGACATCACTTATTCTGGGAGCCGGCGTTAGCTCTTCCGGTATCGGCGCGGGTTCTGGTTCCCTGGCTACCAGACCGATTGCTGGCGAATCCGATTCCAACTCTTCGCCGGCGCCATTCAGGTGAAGCCGCAGGTCATTTGGATAATCGGCATTTGCCAATGCTTCTTCCGCGTTGACCAGGCCTGCGGAATGGAGATCCAACAGGGACTGATCGAAAGTTTTACAACCACCGCTGGTGCCCCTCAGCATTCCCTCCCTGATATTGTCCACGTCGCCGTTGCGGATCAGTTCCTTTACGTATGCCGTGTCACGCAATATTTCTACCGCGGCTACGCGCTTGCCATCTGTGGATGGTATGAGACGTTGAGAGACGATCGCGCGCAGGTTCATGGAAACCTGCAGGCAAATATCATTATGACGTTCACCCGGGAAAAAGTTTAATACCCGGTGCAGCGTCTGATAAGCATTGCTTGAATGCAGCGTTCCGAGGCACAAATGGCCGGTATCGGCAAAGGTGATCGCAGCTTCCATCGTCTCCCGATCACGGATTTCACCGATCAGGATAACGTCGGGCGCCTGGCGCAATGCATTCTTGAGCGCGTCATTGAAAGACAGGGTATCCACGCCTACCTCGCGCTGAGTGAAAATGCTTTTCTTATTGGGATGAATGAACTCGATTGGGTCCTCAACAGTGACCACGTGTCCCTCAACATTGTCATTTCTGTGATCGAGCATGGCTGCCAGCGAGGTCGATTTACCTGACCCGGTGGCCCCGGTTACAAGAATGAGACCGCGTTTGCGCATGACGATTTCTTTCAAGTCAGCGGGCAGACGCAGTTCTTCCAGAGTTGGAATTTGTGTTTTGATGTGGCGGATGACGATTCCAACGCTATCTCGCTGGCGGTGCACGTTGACCCTGAAGCGCCCGATATCGTCAAATTCAATTGCCAGGTTCATTTCCAGCGCTTGCGCAAAAGCCGCTTTCTCGGAATCATTCATCAGTGATTCGGCCAGGGCTTTCGTATCCATTCCGCTATAGTTTGCTGATCCGATTGGCCGGTTCACGCCATCCGCGCGAACCAGGGGAGGGCTATTCGTTGTTATGTAAAGGTCAGAGCCTCCGCGTTCGATCATCTCGCTCAAAAGTGGTCGAATATCCATTCTCAATTCCTTTTATGTTTGAATATATATCATGCAAATAACAGGCCACTTCACAAATCAACGTGAAACGGCGGTTTCAGGGGCATTCGGAACCAGCTGAGGTGGCACCCGATTGACGCGAGGCGTCAGTCAGTGACGGTAAATATTGATTTGGAAAATCGGCCGCACCCACATTTCTGCGCTGGTGCCCTTTAGCTTATATAACTGAAATCCCTGAAATGCCGCTTGTCCTGGTGGCCGTTGACTGCTCTCTCGCCCGAAATCCACCTCACTCCATGCTGATCATCCCCAAAACAGCCAGGCTGTCGTCCATTTGTTCACCGAGCCATAAGGGCGGCAGGGTTTCGGGGGTGATGTCCAGACCATGGTTTCGATTGCTGGTCCTAATTGAAACCACGTTTCCGCGGAAACGCGAATCCGGGCCGGTGGCCATTACGCGGCCATCGGGATAGCTGAAATCAATCGCGCCCGCACGGTTACGGCAAACCCCAAAGCCGCCTTCATGCACCAGCCGGTGGTGCCTTCGGCACAGCAACACCAGGTTATCCATATTGGTTTCGCCGCCGTCCGCCCAATGCCGGATGTGGTGCGCATCGACAAAGCGATGACAACTGCAGCCTGGAAAACGGCAACCGCCATCACGGCGCTGCAGGGCCCGCCGCGTGGCCGGGGGAATGCTGCGGGATTTGCGACCGATGTTCAGAGCTTCGCTGTCCGGTGTTTCATGCCAGTTGACAACGGCGGAGTCACACGCCATGCGCCGCGACGTTTCCGCGGAAACGCAGCCATGGCCGTCCAGTTCGGATTCTGCGCTATTGCTGTCCTTGGGGCCGTCGGATTTGAGCGTACCCACATCGGTGTGGATATGCAGAAGGTAACGATCACCGCCGGATCGATGCATGCCAGATCGATCCCCGCCAGTTTCACCAAGGTTGGGCGCGGCAAGCCAGGCCTCCGCCACCCGCTCCAGCGCATCGGCCCGTCGCGTTGCGACCGGATGAGGAACGGGCAGACACCCGTCAACCCCGGCAGGCGTTTCCGCGGAAACGTCAGCGGGTTCATTTTCTGACTCAACGAACATCTCGTCCATCGCAGCCTCGAGCGCCCGGGAGATCAGCGCGCCCTGCTCGGCGGTGAACTTACCCCGGAAAAGCCACATGCCGTCGCTATCCATCATCCACGAGAGTTCGCGCTGCGCATGGCGAATGTTCTCCAGCTCCAGCGCCTCGTCGCGCTTCAGCCGGCGATATTGGCTGACCAACCGCTCGACATGGTGAGCCGTGCCATGATTGGCAATCGACAGGAGGTACTCTTCATTTTTCGGCGTCGCCACCCGCGTCATCGCCCGCACCTTGGAGTAGCTGACCTTGCCTTCCCTGAAGGCGGCAGAGATCAACGGCAAATCCGGCAAGGCGTGAGCAACCCGCACTTTTTCGCGTGCAGCACCCTGGTTCATGCCGCACTTCCAGTTCAGCCAGTGGGCACAGGAATTAACACCCTCACCGCTCCAGCCTTCCTGTTCGTCGAACTCATGGATCAGCTCCAGCAGTTGAAACGTGGCCGCATGGATGTGTGCTGCAAGCTCGGTGATTTCATCGCCAAGGCGTTCCAGGTCGCGGAAATGTTGGGGGTCGGGGTAGTGGCGGGAGATGGGGATTGGGTGGGGGTGGGGCATGGGAATCTCCATTAAAGATATACTGTATTATTATACAGTATATGGAGACATTTATCTATAATAACAGACAGTTAGAACGTCTGCCTGGGCATTACATACTGATCAGGAGTCAGAAAATAACCATCGCCACTACGACAGCCACAACAAAGAGAACAGCACCCAGCACATAGAGCATCTTAGGGTTGCGTTTAGTCTCGCCTGGCAATGACTCACCTTCCCTCGTGACCCCAACCGCACAGGGCCGGCCCTGCTTGTCGGTTGACAGAGAGAATGTGACCGCTTGATTGATTTGAGGGCGCGAGTTTCGATCGGCGAACTCACTGATGTGCACAAATACCTGCTTTTCACCGGAGCTGGGCGTGATAAAACCGAAGCCCTTGTCACTCCTCCACGAAGTTATTTTTCCTTTTGAACTCATTTGATTCTCTTCTTTTATAGGGCCTTACATTCTGCGAATGCCATTGGAACCTTGCCACCTTTCGGGTCATTACAGGCACACCTCATCGTATCGGTCGAGTAACCGCACATCAAGGAGTTCTTCCATGCGTTGCACGCAGCGATTCGATATGCGCGGCATTGGTTTCAGCACCGTGGGCCAGTCTACTGGTCTCAATGGTATCGACCAGTTCCTGCACTTCGCCGTAATCGATGAGCTGCGTTGTCCTGATTTGGATATGCGGTAACAAACCGCCAGTTCTCATCACGTTAGCCGGCATGTGGGTTTTGAACTTGGCATCACCGGTAAAAACCACGATCGAATGAAACTTCCTTTCATCCAGTCCGAGTAACTCTTGCAGCGCCTTTATATGAGCAAAGTTCTGGCGCAACGGATTCTGAAACTGAATCTTCTTGCGATGAAACGTCTGGGTCCACTTCGCGTCTGACTGGGAGCCGAAAATCCAGCCCGACATATTCTTTGTCTCGATCACGAAAATGCCAAAGGGCGAAACCACTATGTGATCGATCTGGGTAGTGCCCCTGCTGGTATTCAGCGTGACATCGCGAAGGATGTTATAGCGGGCATCACCAAGCGATTTTGAAAGGAGCCTGTGAACCGCATACTCGCCCAGCAGCCCCTTTATCCGAGGTGAAGAAATCCATTTGAGAAGAACGGCGAGAACAACGCCGAACAAGATAAAATACCAGAACAAGCCTTCCATAGCTGTTTCCCTTAGTCCCTTATTACGCTTAGATTACCGCATCTTCCTGGTCACAGTCATCTTTACGCAGACACTAATACTTCGCCAGACGGGTCAAAATGACACGCCCGTCAATGCAATATCTGGATCGGCATTGAGAAAAGCCACGGGATAACCCAGCTCGAATGCTTTCTCCGCATGCATTCTCGCCATCTCCATGTCGCCCAAACGTGATGCAGCGACGGCGATGTCGTAGTGTGGCTGCGGGTCAGTTGGAACCAGGTCGAGAAGGGCGGTTTTCGAACTCTGAAAATTTTCAGCATCACCAGTACTGCCGTAACCGACCACCAGATCCCCGATCACCCAGAAATCATCTGAGTTTATTTCCAACTGTCGTTTGGCTAAAACAATAGCGGTTTGGAAAAAAGGATCTGCCGCGCTCTTTCCTTCCAAATGCCAGAGGGCATCACCCATGTTGCGATGATACAGGGAATCTTCCGGTTCCCGCGCAATGGCCTCCCTGTACAAGGCCGCTGCCCCGGCATAGTCCTTTTCAAAATACAGAAGCGTAGCGAGATTGGATTGAATCGACCCGGACTTCGCTTCGCCATTTTCAATCAGGTCGGTCAGCAATAGTCTGGCCTCACTGAAAAAGCCAGCGTACATAAGGACACCTGCGAAACTGAACTTGGCACCCTCATCTTCCGGAAGGAGACGCGACTGCCATCGCGCCGGCTCAACTGCGTCAGCATATCTACCCTGCTTGAAGTAAAGATAAGACAGCGTCCCATAGGCCAGGGGGCTACCAGGATGCTGACTAATTATTTTCTTTAGTTGGTTCTCAGCGAGCGCTGGTTCATCGACAAGATAAGTTTTAATCAGTTCTACCTGAGTTTCCAGACTGCTGGGGTTTATGGCCAATGCAGCGGTAAACGCTTCTTGCGCCTTTTCTTTTTGACCGGAAATTGCGTATAAACGCCCAATCGCCTGTTGAACCTCTACAGATTGATCGTCAATAGTCCATGCTCTGAAACAATGACGTTCCGCTTCCTCAAACTGCTGAGAGGATTTGGTTGTCTTATAACGATCAGCCAGTAGCGCACACATGCCGGCAAGAGCGGCAGGAAAACGTTGGTCCAACGAAATGGCTTCACGATAGAGACTCTCGGCTTCTTCTGCCTGGTCAGTTAAATAGTATTGTCTTGCGCGTAAATAAAGCTCATACGCTTTTGGATCAGTAGCCAGGGATGGCAGTAACAATGGGTTGATTTGAAGTTCTTCCAGTACAGTTTTTGCAATCGTGTCTGTTGTTTGCTGAGAATATGCATCTGCATAATTTTCCGCCCAAACAGTGCTGTCAGCTTCACTATCAAACAGGGAGACTTCGAGATTGGTGTTGCTGCCTTCGATATGAATCAGGCCATTCAGTAGATAGCGAACCCCCAATCGAGCGGCGATATCACCCAATTGCATTTTAGTCGGCAGCGCCTCGACGGCATCAGCCGATGCCAGGCGTAGTTGATCGCTTCTCTGAATAAGCCTGACCAGGTCTCCAGATAGCTGCCCAAGAAATGGTACTACCTGTTGAGACGATAACTCAAACGGTAATACTGCAATCGAGACGTCGTCAGATTCGACGATTGCAACGGTATCAAATGATTGCCAAACAAACCGGTCAAGCGCGAAGAGTGCAACGGCAATTGATAACAGCCCGATGATCAGAAAATTCAGTTTTCGTCCGGTTCGATCGGTGAGTGACTCGTTGGGAAGGACATCCTCGGTGCGTTTAACCCCCTCAACGGTAATTTCGTATATCCATGCCAGCAAAAGCGTTACGGGAAATCCAATGGCAAGTGCGATAATGATCGTCCGCAACACCCATCCGGGAATGCTGAACGCATCAAAAAGGATTTCTGCTACCTGGATGCCCAGCCAGGCAAGAACAACATATGCCGCTCCCGCCCGAAAGACATTTCTGCGCTTGAGTTCGTTGAACAGGGACAAGGGCTGACTACTCTCTGACAGGTACTACTATCAAGAGTAACTTCTTGCCCGCCAATTGCAACACGCACACCTCAGCGTATCTGTCGAGTACCCACAAACCAATCAGACTTTCCATGCCAATTGTCACAGCGCCATTTTCCGGGGTGAAGGAACCTTCAGCTATTTATTCGTTACAGGCGTAACTTCAAGTGTTACTCCCAGCGCGCCAAGCAATCGTCGTACTGTTTCAAAACGTGGTTGTGCGCCGGGCCTGAGCACCTTGTATAAACTCTCCCGACCGAGACCGGTATTTGCCGCGACCGTTGCCATACCACGGGCTTTTGCAACATCGCCTACTGCTACCAGGAATGCGTCGTGATCCGGATTTTCCAGGGCCGCTTTCAAATATTCTGCGATTGCTTCTTCGCTGTCCAGATAGTCGCTGGCATCAAAGGGCTCCAGATTCAGATGGTCCTTTTTACCCATGTTTCAAATAATCCGTACGTGCTATTGTGTACATAGTATGCTTGTATCCATTTGGATACAATCACCTAATATGTCGCAGCTTGGAAGACGAAATAAGCTAGGAGATCTGCAGGATTCCTAGGAGGCAGCCTGCCTGATTTTATTCAAACAACTTCTGCACAAACGTCGCAAAGATAAGCACCGGGCAGAAAAACTTGATGTAGAACGGCCAGATTTGCCAGAACAGAGTGTTTTCGACGCCTTCATTGCCCTGCCGCAATTCCTGTAACACCTTGTTCCGGTGCCAGATCCAGCCCGCGAAAATGCAAAATCCGATTCCGAGCAGGGGTTGACTGTACTTTGTGGTGATCGTTATCGCCAAGCCAAACAGCACGTCGAACCAGGTGGCGATGACGGCGGACAGGATGGCGATGGCGACGCCGATCAGCCAGGTTGCCCGGCTGCGTGACATGGAGGTTTCTTCTGAAATCAGTGAAACCGAAGGCTCGAGCATGGCGATGGAAGAGGTGATGGCAGCGATGACCATCAGCACGAAAAATGCGATGGCCACCAGCGGGCCAACAGCCCCCATGGATTCGAACAGCACCGGCAGCACCCGGAAAATCAGGTCCGGGCCGGACAGCAGTTCGCCGGCCCCGGTAAAAATGTCCGCGCCGTAATGCTGGGCGACGAAGGTCGCCGGGATGATCAGCAGACCGGCCAGGAACGCAATACCGACGTCGATCAGGGTCACGATCATGCCCATTTTCGGCAGGTTGGCCTGTTTACTGAGGTAAGAACCGTAGATCAGCATTCCGCCCACACCCAGGGACATGGAAAAGAAGGCCTGGCCCATGGCGTTCACAACCAGCGACGGGCTGAGATGGGAAAAGTCAGGAACCAGGTACATTTCCAGGCCGTGCGCCGCGGCCGGTTGCATCAGCACATAGCCGATCAGCAAGACCAGGATAATGACCAGCACCGGCATCAGGCGGCTCGACCAGCGTTCAATGCCATTGGTCACTCCCTTCGCGACGATGGCAACGGTTGCGAGGATGAAGACACCCAAAAACAGCCAGTTGCGGTAGGTATCGAATTCGGTCAGCCAGGCAGAGGCGCCAGTCCATCCAAACAGGTCGGCGAACGAGGCCAGCAGAAAGGCCAGCATCCAGCCGGCAACGATGGCGTAGAAACCCAGCACGAGGCTGACAGTGAGAATACCGCCGTATCCCACCAGGCTGGCCAGGGCGTGACTGATGGGGCCGGTCGAAATTTTGCGCAGTGCCGTAACGGCATTGGACTGGGCGTGGCGGCCGATAATCAATTCCGCCATCAGGACCGGGTAGGCCAGGCAAAAAGCCATGACCAGGTAGACCAGTACAAATGCACCGCCGCCGTTGCTCGCCGTGTGCGTGGGAAATCCCCAGATGTTACCCAGGCCGACTGCCGAGCCTGTTGCCGCGAAAATGAAGCCCATCCTGGAACTGAATTGCTCTCTGGAAGCCATATTCGTTCTTTTTATTTTGGGTATAGCGACCTATTTTGCACTTCAGATAACACCGAATCCAGCTCTTAATTCCAAATCTTCCGTTGCGCTCGGGAATGTACTCGCCCAGATACTCGTCGGCACGGGGGACGATCAAGGCATCCAGCCCGAGGCTGGATAGGTGCTGGCGAACCCTGGCCAGCCGTTCGGCTATGTCAGTCCGGGAAAAAGAGGCCGGAGCCCTTTGTTGTATACCGCCAAACGGGTATAGAATGCCCACCACGATCACCAACAGAATCCGGGGAATTGATCCGATGGGATGGACCATTATGAATACTGCGCTTTCTGTCAGCGCGGACTCGATGGCATGTGACGGCGGGGTCGTTACGGCCACGCTCACAGTCACCGGCAAAACCGATGACCGGAAAGAAGTGAACAGCTACAACGCCTCCATCCGTGACGACTACGTCATTCCGGATATCCTCTGGAAATCCGGGCCGCAACTGGTCGAACCCAGCACCGAGGTGAACGAATCTTTCACGGTCGAGCTGCGCTGCAACAAGAGATGCAAGGTTGTGGGCCCCGACGGCAGCAGCGGTGAGCGAACCGCCGAGCTCTATGCCTACGTCCTGGGCGGCGAACTGGAGGCAGCCAGTGACGAGGTACCGGTAACCTGCGTGCGTTGAGCGGTGAGGGGTACCGCCCCGCATTACGGATTCCCCTGGCAGGACTGGCTTGCTTAATAGTCCTGTTTCTCGCCGGCTGCACCAGCATGCCGCTCACCAGCATGTATAAGCTCTCCAGGATGGATCCCATAGATGCCAACCCGGCGCAGATCAAAGTCGCCGTGCGCGCCGATGAGGCCATCGGAATCGGTAAAGGTGATGCGCAGATCGAGTTCAAATTCGACGCCGAGCGGATGAAGCAGCTACAGCTTGAGATGGCGCCGTTCAGAAAGGGCGATGTAAAAGGCAGCGGTAGTTTTCGTGTCAACCTGAGCGGAATGTGCCTGCACAACAAAATGCAGCCTGGCGAAGTCCAGGTGGATGTTTTTCTGCAAACCAGCGAGCAGGAAGGCTTCTTCGTGCTGGCCAAAAACCTGGATATGCGCGAGGTAATGGCCGAGGAAGGCAGAAACATGGATGAATTGCCTGATTGTGGGGGTTGAGTGGCGAATATTGTTGATGGCGTCGAATTGAAGCTCGCCGGAAAAAATATTCACTTGTGCTAGATTAAATAGGCGCATCAACTCAAGGGGCACAAATGATCAATCGAAAATTGACCTTCACCATGCTGTTGTTCTGCGGCTTGATATTCAACACACATGCCGAAGCGCAATTTACCAGCGTCAACGTCAAGGCCGGGGACAACCAGGGACTAATTACCGCTATTAAAGAAGCGAATGCCCGGGGAGATGAGACCACTATCACAATCGTGCCCGGCATGGACGGTGCAACAGATTTTGTTTTCACGGGCCCCGCTGAAGGTTTTGACAGCGCACTGCCGCCTATCCTTGCGAGCATTGAAATCAAGGTTGATAAATCCATCCTGAGCCAGGTGGGGTTGAAAGCCGATAGCAACGTAACCCACCAATTTCGGTTAACTACCGTTGACACAGATAACGATAATGAAGGACTGGATATCGATGGGTTTTTCATCGAGGGTTTCGGAACCAGCGGATCGGGAGGTGCAATCCTGGTCAAAGGCGAATCATTCCTGGATGTCGATCACACAACATTCAAAAATAATTCAGCAGGTGTGAATGGAGGCGCGGTCGCCACCATAAGTGCTGCACGTACAGAGTTTTCAAGCTGCCGTTTCGTCGGCAACCAGGCTGCCAATTCGGGGGGCTCCCTGAGCATTGAAGGCGCGTCATCCGCAGAGGTGACCTATTGTCAATTCAGGTCCAGTTCGGCGGGCGTTTTTGGTTGCGATATAAACGTCAACTCAGCTTCCAGCGGCTATAGAGCTGAATTGGATGTGCTTTGGAGCGTCTTTAGCAGTGACTGCAATAATGTTCTGCTGGAGAATCCGAAAGGCAAGATCAACTCCTTCGGTAGCACTTTTAATCACGTTGAAAATGCTATTGATTCGACAGACCTCGTACGGATGTTCGGGAGTCTGTTCAACCTGGATAGTGGCAACAGCACGACACTGGCGGCGGGCGAAAAACCGCCTGAAAAGCAGGCCATGTGCAATGATTTCGGTAGTGGGGCCTTCAAATCAGACGGCTACAATATTTCCTCCGACGACAGCTGTGCCCTGAATCAGGAAACTGACCTGCCCTCCATGAACCCGATGATTGCCATGAATGAAGAAGGTCTTCCGATACCCGAGCCGGGAAGCCCGGCAGTCGATTCGGGAACCTGGGGACTCATCCTGGTCGATGGCGGCCCCCTGGCCTCTTTGCCCTGCGGTTACCGGGATATTGCCGGCACCGCGCGGCCGCAGGACGCCAACGGCGACGGCGTGTTCGAATGTGACCGTGGTGCGATGGAAGTCGTGGGTGCCGGCCAAGTTGTCGCCGGCCACAGCTCGGTGTTTTACAACCCGGAACGCAACGGCGAAGGCAATTATGTAGAGATACTCGAAACCGGCCAGGCGATTGTTTACACCTTCAGCTACAACCCGGAAGGCACAGGTCCCGCGTGGTTCCTGGGTGTGGGGGAGGTTAACGGTAATTCCATTGTGCTGGACGACCTGTTGCGCCCGACCGGCACACCCTTTGGCGATGAGTTTGATACCACTGAGATCGACTTTACCGAAGCGGGCAGCATGTCGATGGTTTTTCCCGATTGCCAGGCATCCGCACCGGGCGGCAGTGTTGCTTTTACCGGTGACGCCGACCTGGGGTACGAGGCCTTGATCACACGCAGTACGCGATTGGCGCATATCACTGGTTGCGGACCGGAAACGCCTGTCGCCAATGCCGGCTTGTCCGGTTCTTTCTTTGACGCCGCCCGCAACGGAGAAGGCCTGATTGTTGAGTGGCTGACCAACGGCGACGTGCTGGTTGTGTTCTTTACCTATGACACCGAGGGCAATCAGCTATGGTTATTTGGCCAGGCCCCGTCCGACGGCAAATCCGTAACCCTGACCGCGTTGTACCCGACATCGTTTACACCGTGGGGAAGAGGTTTTAATGCCGATGACGTTACCCTCGAAAGCTGGGGCACATTTACGCTGACCTGGACGGACTGCAGTTCCATGACTTTCGAGTACAACTCGACCGTTGCCGGCTATGGCGCAGGCACGCGTAATTACACGCGACTGTCTACGCTGTCCGGCGTGACCTGCCCGGCGTTTCCCTGAAGGCCGAAGCCAAAGTCCGAGATTACTCCGCCTTTGTATTTATCCAGCTCGGTATAGAGATTCGCGCTGCGTACAATAAAGCCCGATCCGCTGATCGAGAATTCAGAGGTAGCAGATGAAGCACTTTTATGGAGCTGTAGTGATCCTGTTCACGATTCTGCCCATGCTGACGGCCAGGGCCAGCTCACCCGACCCGCTTTTCCAGGATGATGCACCGCTGCAAGTGGAGATCACCGCCCCGTTCAGCCAATTGATTCGCGAACGGCCGAAGGACCATGAATTGCCGGGTAGCTTTACATTCAGGGACCCGAATGGCGTGTCAATTGAACTGGACGTTAAGGTTCGCGCCCGTGGCAGATACCGGCATACCAATTGTGACTTTCCTCCCTTGTACCTGAATTTCAAACGATCACAGCTTGACGGTACGCTGTTCGAACATCAGAACAAATTGAAGGTGGTCGCGCACTGCAAGGATTCCCTGCGGTATCAGCAAAGCGTGCTGCGGGAATACCTTGCCTACCGGATGCTCAATTCGGTGACCGATCGGAGTTTCCGGGTGCGCCTGATGCAGGTTACTTATGTAGACAGTGATGGGCGCAGGTCGCCTATGGTGCGCAGTGCGTTCCTGATCGAGCACGAGAACCGCCTGGCCGACCGACTGGGCATGCAAAGGCT
>Ga0265309_10000276_pt1 | contig 19386 bp, 21 predicted proteins | sample Helome_FD_192492 | JGI IMG/M metagenome (GOLD analysis project Ga0265309, IMG submission 192492) | Marine sediment microbial communities from subtidal zone of North Sea - Hel_20160524 (Illumina Assembly) | ecosystem: Environmental > Aquatic > Marine > Subtidal zone > Sediment ...
CACGTGACTCAAAATCAGCGATGTGTTCACCGATAATGCCATCCTCCCCCAGCACCGCCGCGACGTTCAGTTCAGTTGCAAGTTCTGCCATTACTGGCACTGCGCCCTGAGCCGGTCATTAGCGCCGCCGAGAACATCGTCGTAGCTACCGTAACTGCTGGAGCGTTCGATCATCGCCACGCAACGCTCAAGCTGGCCCTCGTACCAGTATGTCTGCGCCAGGTAATGCCAGCTCCAGGCATTGCGCGGCTGGATCTTGATAGCCCTTTGCAGGTAATCGATGGCTTGCTGGTATTGCCCATCGTCGATCGCGGCAAGCGCCTGGTTATGCAGTTCAGCGACTGGCCGGGCTTCCTGCTGAATGACTTCAACATCGCTCTGGTACCTGTTGGGCGGGGGCTCAGGGACGCTACAGGATACGCTCATCATTATGACAAGCAGTGTCGCTAAACGAGATACTATTGACATCGAGATCGTGCGCTCGGAATCCGATCCTTGGGAAACGGTAACAATACACTAGTTGCACAGGATTTTTGCGTAATTCCGCCATCGACCGGGTTAACATGGCGCCACGCCAGGCTATCATCCCGGCTCAGCTTGAATGATTCGAAGCCCTGCAACTGCATGATTTCCGACCAGACCCGCAGCGCCCCCGATGAACCGGTCAGGTTTATCGGACTGTTGTCGTCGCGACCCAGCCATACGACCGTCAAATATCGCTGCGAAAAACCGATAAACCAGGAATCCCGTAAATCGTTGGTGGTACCGGTTTTTCCGGCAAGGGTCTTACCTTTAAATCGTTCGGCCAGGTATCCGGCGGTGCCGTTTTCGCTGACCCCGATCATCGCCCGCTGCACCTGGATCATGCGCGCCTGGTCAAACAGCTTGTGTGACTCCAGCGGGACCCGGGCGAGTGTGTGTTTGTCCGTGTCGGCGACACTGCGAATAGTGGTCAACGGTGTAAAGTAACCGTTGTTGGCAATTACCTGAAACATTTGTGAGACTTCGTAGGCTGACATGGCAGTGGTACCGAGCAATATCGACGGGTAAACCACTTCATGTTTTAACAGTTTTATTTTGTCCAGGTTCTGCACCAGGGATTCGAGTCCACCATCGACCCCGAGGCGAACGAATGGCAGGTTGTAAGAACGTATAAAAGCCTCGTAAAGGCTCATTTCACCATGCAGCTCGCGGTCATAATTTCTCGGCTCCCAGATTTTTCCATCCGATTGCTGAATACGGATGGATTCATCGCTGACCTTGCTGGCAAGGGTTAAGCTGTCCTGCAACAGGCTGTAGAGTAACAATGGCTTGATCAGCGAACCGATCGGGCGCTGCGCCATCAGGGCTCGATTAAAACCGGGATAATCGGTGACCCGATCACCGGCCAGGGCCTGTATATCACCGTTCAGGTAATCGATAATAACCACGGCCGCCTGCAGTTCGGGCTGCCTGAAGGCCTTTAACCCGTTCGCCAGCCCCAGCTCCAGGTTACGTTGCAGCAACGGATCGAAAGCGGTGAAAACGCGCAACCCGCGGCGCGCCAACTCGTCACCGGAATAGCTTGACTGCAGTTGTCGCTTGACCAGGTCGAGGTAGGCCGGAAACGGGTTTACGCCGGGTAGCCGTTTTACAATTCCGATCGGGGCCGCGACCGCTCTGGCGTGTTCGTCTGCATCGAGTAACTTCTGCTCGAGCATCACCTTGAGCACCAGGTTACGACGCGCCAACGCAGTTTCGGGTGCAGTAAACGGATTGTATCGTGACGGACCTTTAACCATACCCACCAGCAGAGCCACATGCTGCGCCTCGAGGTTATCGACGCTGCGCCGGAACAACATGCGACTGGCGCGTGCAAAACCATGAATCGCAATACGTTTTTGCTGCAATAAAAAGACTTCGTTGATGTACGCGGTAATGATCGTCTGCTTGCTGAAGCGCAGCTCCAGTAATATCGCCATGAAAGCTTCGTTGATCTTGCGTAGCAACGATTTTTCCGGCGTCAGAAATAAATTCTTCGCCAGTTGCTGGGTCAGCGTACTACCGCCCTGCACCGCTTTCCCCGCCTTCAGATTGGCCAGCAAAGCTCTCAGGATCGCCATCGGGCTGAGTCCTGAATGCTCGAAAAAGCCGCGATCTTCTACCGCAATCAGCGTATCGATCAAACGTTGCGGCACTTCGTTTTCGGCGAGCAGTAAACGGTCTTCGTCATTATCAGGGTAGTAGCTGCCCAGGATCACCGGTGGTAAACGAAACAACTGTAAATCACTGAGGCTGCCGGAATCGGTCAGTGCCGAAATCCGCCCGCGCTCGAAAAATACCTGTACCAGCCGGGAATCCTGTAATTGATCGCCGAAATCAAAGCGACGGCTATGCAACTCCAGTGACTCGCCGAGTAAACGATACTGCCCCGGTAAAGGCTCGCGTTGAACCTGCAGATAACTCGACAGGTCGAGCTCGTAAACCAGTTGTTCGCGGGTTAAAGCAAGGTTGGGATATAGCTCCAGTGCCCTGGCGTAGACGCGCGATGGTAAAGCCCAGGCACCACCCTCGAATCGACTATTGATCAGGTAATTGAGATAACCGAGGTAAATCGCAAACCCGGCCAGTAGCAGGGCCGCGGCAACAAGATACTTTTTCCGGCGCGATGGACTGGTAGTAGCCTTTTTCCGGGGCGACGGACTGCTAGTCACCTTCTTCCGGCGCGGGCGACTGACGGCAGTTTTTTTGCTGCGGCTGGCTTTGCGAGGCATCGCGGCGCTGCTTCCGCCCCGCGTCTAGCCGGGGTTCCGTTTTGCCTTGACCGCCTGGGCGAGTTCGCGCAGTAAAGTTACCGAATCGTCCCAACCGATGCAGGCATCGGTAATGCTTTGGCCGTAAGTCAGTTCGGCGCCGGCCTTGAAATCCTGGCGACCTTCGACCAGGTGCGATTCGATCATCAGGCCGAAAATATTATCCTGCCCGGTTTTAATCTGGTGGATGATATCGCGGCAAACTTCAACCTGCTTGTGAAACTGCTTCTGGCTATTGGCGTGACTGGTGTCGATCATCAGGCGTGGATTCAGCCCGGTTGCCTCGAGTTTGGCCGTCGCATTGGCGACACTGACCCGGTCATAGTTGGGGCGATTGCTGCCACCACGCAAAATAACGTGGCTGTAGTTATTGCCGGCAGTGGTGAAAATAGCTGAATGCCCCTGCAGGGTAATCGAAATGAAATGGTGCGAACCCTTCGCGGCACCCATCGCATCGATCGCAACCTGCACCCCGCCATCGGTACCGTTTTTAAAACCGACCGGGCAGGACAGTCCGGAAGCAAGTTCGCGATGCCCCTGGCTCTCAGTGGTACGCGCGCCGATAGCGCCCCAGCTGACCAGGTCGGATATATACTGGGGACTGATCAGGTCGAGGTACTCATGGCCCGCCGGGATACCTTTTTCAGCAAGACTCAACAACAGTTCACGTGCTTTGCGCACACCCTTGTTGATATGGAAACTCCCATCCAGGTCCGGATCATTTATCAATCCTTTCCAGCCAACCGTAGTGCGTGGCTTCTCGAAATAGACACGCATGACGATAATCAGATCATCCTTGAGTTCGTCGCGAATAACTTTCAGCCGGTCGGCGTATTCATGCGCGGCTTCGGTATCGTGAATCGAACAGGGCCCGATAATCACCACCAGGCGATCGTCCTTGCCGTCGAGCACGTCGTAAATTTGCTGACGCGCTTCGGTAACCGTATTCGCGGCCTGCTCGGACAAGGGCAATTCCTGCATCAGGGCCTCGGGCGTTTGAATTTCCTTGGTGCCGATGATGCGCAGGTCTTTGGTTTGTTGCATAGTCATTTCGCTGGCTATCTATTTGAAAAAAGGCGACATTTTAACGTTCAGGGGATTAATTGCCAGCGTTAAATGATTCCAGCAGCGCGCTGGTCTGCGCGGCTCTCAGACGTGGACCATACTGGGTGACGATCTTTGCCGAAGCCAGCGATGCGAGATCCCCTGACTGGTGAAAACTCATGCCCTGTGACAGACCATACAAAAATGCCCCGGCAAACATGTCACCAGCACCGAGTGTATCGATTGCCTGGACCTGGTTAGGTTTGACTTCGATCAATGCAACACCGTCAAACAGCAGCGCGCCCTCCCTGCCCCGGGTAATGGCAAAACTGCGCGATAGCTTTTTGAACAACTGCACCGCCTCGTCTAAATTATCGGTATTGGCGAGTTCCATCGCCTCGTCTTCGTTGGCGAACAGCAGATCCACCTTGTCTCCTATCATCGCTTCTATCGATTCGCGGAAAAACTTGACCATATTCGGATCGGATAGCGTCAACGAAGTCTTGATATCGAGGCTTTTGGCAATCCTGCACGCCTCTATCGCGGCATCCCGCGTATTCTCGGCACTCGCCAGGTATCCCTCGATATAAATGTATTCAGAGCGCTTGATCGCTTCTACATCAATATCACTGCTATCGAGTTCCGCACTTACCCCGAGAAAGGTATTCATCGTGCGGTCGGCATCGGGAGTAACAAAAACCAGGCACTTGCCGGTTACCCCAACCGGTAAGGGTTTGAAATCGAGATTGGAGTTAACTCCCGAGTCATGCAGGTCGCGGGCAAAAACCTGCCCCGTCATATCACTCGATACCCGACAGTCGAGGTGTGTTCTCGCACCCATCTGCGCCAGCGCAATGATCGTGTTCGCCGCAGAGCCGCCACAGGCCATACTCTCGTGCGACTCACCGAGTTGCGCCACCAGGCTGTTCTGGCGTTGTTCGTCGATCAGCGTCATTACTCCCTTGTCGATCCCCAGCTCGACGAGTTTATGCGCAGTCGCGTGATACTCGATATCGACCAGTGCATTGCCAATCGCATATACATCATATTTCTTCATAACTGTCCTTCAATCAGTAGCTTATTCGAGGCATTTTACCCGTATTATCAGCTTGGTTGGATAATCTTTTGATTCTCGGGTGAAAATAAATTTAGTCCCTGAAAATCAGCATATTATGCTGTTCAAAAGCGTAATTAACGACTATATATATACTCTGTTACATTTCAAAACGGGGGTATTGAAGATGTATCGCATTGAAACTACCGACCCGATTACCGGTAAATCACTGACGCAGTTAGTCAACATGCCTTACGTGATTGAAAACAATAATGACGACAACCTGGTAATTTACTTTGAGTCTGAACACAACCGCGATTTGTACCTGCTGAATCCAGCCGAGCACAGGCTGGAGCACCATAAAAAATACCAGGACAGCTAATCTGTTTCAAGCATACAAGGCCACCTGAACGGTGGCCTTTTTTTTTGTTTCAGGGGATAGTTTGAATCAATAAATTGTATAAATAAAATTAACTACATTTATATATCCAGCTTGCTAATATACGCCCTCCAAGAAGTTAACCAGTTAATACAACCGGAGGCATTATGTCCCTTAAAGGATCACAAACCGAACAAAATCTGAAAGACGCTTTCGCGGGTGAATCACAAGCCAACCGCCGTTACCTGTATTTCGCCGCCAAGGCCGATGTCGAAGGCTTCAATGACGTGTCAGCAGTATTTCGCTCGACTGCCGAAGGTGAAACCGGACATGCACACGGTCACCTCGAATACCTGGAAGAAACGGGCGACCCGGCAACAGGTTTGCCGATCGGTAGCACCGAAAACAACCTCAAGGCATCGATTGCCGGCGAAACCCACGAATACACCGATATGTATCCCGGGATGGCGAAGACCGCGCGTGACGAAGACTTCGACGAAATTGCCGACTGGTTTGAAACTCTGGCCAAAGCCGAGCGTTCACACGCTAACCGCTTCCAGAAAGCGCTCGATAACCTCGACGCCTAATCCACTTCGGATCCGGACCCCGCGGGGTCCGGAATCTTTTACCAGGCGATAAACATGTCTACTGCATCCCGTGAAGGCAGTCTCGATGCGCCTACGCGCCACCCGCTAGGGCAGAAAGATCCGGGTTTTTACGACGAGACCGCAATCTTCGACGAACTCGAGCGCGTCTTCGATATCTGCCACGGCTGTCGTCGCTGTGTAAGCCTTTGTAATTCCTTTCCTACCCTGTTCGACCTGGTCGATGAATCCGACACGATGGAGGTCGACGGTGTCGAGCGCAAGGATTACTGGAACGTCGTCGATCACTGTTACCTTTGTGACCTGTGTTACCTGACCAAGTGCCCTTACGTGCCACCCCATGAATGGAACGTGGACTTTCCGCACCTGATGCTGCGCGCCAAGGCGCTGGGCTACAAACAAGGCCGCGCCAGGTTCCGCGACAAGCTGGTTACTTCCACCGATAAGGTTGGCCGGCTGGCCAGTATTCCGATCGTGGTGAACGTCGTCAACGCGGTGAACCGAAACGAAAATACGCGAGCCCTGCTGGAGTCATCCCTCGCTATCCACGCCGACGCGCGCCTGCCCGAATATCACGCTAATACGCTGAGCAAGCGCAATCGCCAGCACAGTCCCGGCGATTTCGAGGTTCAGGCTACCAATAAAACCACCGGCAAGGTCGCAATTTTTGCCACCTGCTACGGTGAGTATAATGAACCGCTCATCGGTGAAGATTTACTCGCGGTGTTCGAGCACAACAAAATTCCTACCATGATCGTCAAAAATACGCTCTGTTGCGGCATGCCCAAGCTCGAGCTGGGTGACCTGGACTCGGTAGAAAAACTGAAGAATCATAATATCCCGCTGCTCGCGCAACTGGTGGATGACGGCTGGGATATTATTTCTCCGGTGCCATCCTGCACCCTGCAATTCAAACAGGAACTGCCGCTGATGTTCCCCGAAGAGACCGAAGTCGCAAAAGTGCAACAGGCGTTCTTCGACCCCTTTGAGTATCTCGCGCTACGGCACAAGGCGGGACTGTTGAGTACCGACTTCGCCAACAGCATCGGCAAGATTGCCTATCACGTCGCCTGCCATCAACGCGTACAACGTATCGGCATGAAGACCCGCGATATCCTGGCGTTGATTCCCGATACTGAAATCGACACCATCGAACGCTGTTCCGGGCATGATGGAACCTACGCGATTAAAAAGGAGTTTCACGATGTTTCGATGAATATCTGCAAGCCGGTAGTCAAGCGCGTGCAAAAAGCCGAAGCCGACGCCTACGCCAGCGACTGCCCGATGGCAGGGCACCATATCTCCGAGGGGCTGGCCGATGGTAGCAGTACCCGGCATCCGATCAGCTTACTGCGCCAGGCCTACGGAGTCTGAATAATGGAATTAAACATGACACAGCAAATTACCCGCGACGACCTGATGAGCCTCGAGCAGTACGCCGAGCAACGTAACGAATTTCGGCAGAAGGTACTGGCACACAAGAAACATCGCCAGGTAGCACTTGGGCCGAACGCCACACTTTACTTTGAAGATCGTCTGACCCTGTTGTACCAGATCCAGGAAATGCTGCGCATCGAAAAGGTGTTCGAAGCCGATGGTATCAACGAGGAGCTCGAAGCTTACAACCCGTTGATCCCGAGTGGGCGTAACTTCAAGGCGACTTTCATGATCGAGTACGCCGATGCAATCGTACGCGCCGCACAACTGGAAAAAATGGTTAACATTGAAGACCTGGTCTGGATGCAGGTAGGTGAGCACGACAAGATCTGGGCGATTGCCGACGAAGACCTGGAGCGTTCCAACGACACCAAAACCTCGGCGGTACATTTCATGCGTTTTGAACTCAGCGATGAAATGGCGCAGGAGTTAAAAGCCGGCGCTGACTTGCAGATCGGCGTACAACACGCGGTCTACACTTACGACATGCTCGTCGAAGGCGACACCAGGGCATCATTACTGGCCGACCTCGACTAGGAGCCATTAGACTTACACAGGCAAGATCATCTAATCTATGCTGATGTTTGTGAGTACAGTTACCCCTGAAGCTCGCGCCAACGAGGTGGTGACTATGTGCGGAGGAATCAATGGCAGAATTACACCCTAAACTAGCCGCCGACTGTAAAGTACTGGGTCGGTTTCCCCTCAGTCATTTGCTGTTGATGAATGACCGTAACTATCCCTGGTTTATCCTGGTGCCCGATCGCGCCAATATTCGCGAGATATACCAGCTTGAACCGACTGAACGCAGGCAGCTACTGGACGAATCCTGTTTACTGTCCGAGTTCCTGATGAACGTATTCAACGGCGACAAACTCAATGTTGCCGCGCTCGGAAACCAGGTACCGCAGCTGCACCTGCACCACGTGGTGCGCTACGAATCGGATCCTGCCTGGCCATCACCGGTCTGGGGGAAACATCCCGCGCTACCCTACTCCGCAGATGCGCTGGATGAAATCAAATCAAAGCTCGACACCGCGGGGTTGAAGGATTTCGAGGCTATATATAGTTAGCAGCTAATGCCAGAACAGGACCAAATAACGATGATTTCCGCTACTGGCGAATACGGGTTCGTGTATTAATCCCGAATTCGAGTAATAGTGATGCAAATCAATGATCGATTTCAGGTTGGGTGGTTAACTGAATTTTATGGACAAGCCTGTGCAAACGGATACCATCCAACCGGCTTCATCTGATCACTTAGCCACTACTGGTACAACGATATGACGAAACACCACTTAACAAAGACAGTAGTTTCTGACCCGGCACGCAACTTTGTTCCGGCCAAACAACGCACGCGACTGTTTATCATCGTAGTGCTGGGTGCGGGGTTAGTGTTTGGTTGTGAACAAATCCGCAAGGTGACCTACCCCCAGGATTATGTCTACCTGGAGAAAAAACAGGTTTCCAGCAAGATGGCCCTGTTGAATTACTACATGATCAAGATCGATGAAATTCTGCTTGAAAGTTATACCATCAACAGCGATCAACAGGCACGAATCGAGGATATCCTGGTATCAATGGGCGATACCGTGAATTCGCTCGAAACCTCCGGCGACGCGCGCACCAGCCACCTGGTTATCGATGACCATATCGGCGAGTTCAGATCGGATCTCAACCTGGCGCTGAACAATGTGCGGGCGGACCCGCCCAATTATTTCGCCCTGGGTAAACTCAGGGGCAGTTGTGCCGCCTGTCATCAATATCGAAAATTCTAATCCTCTTTACCCGGCCAGAACTACGGAAAACGGGTTGCGCAAATGTTTTTCCTGCTGAGCGGAATCGTCCTGCTAGCGCTGATCATCGGCCTATTCTGGTTGAAGGATCAGCTGGAAAATCCGTTGCTCGCGCGCTTCGCCTACTCCGGGCTGGTTGCTCGCCTGGCGGTAGTCGGTGCGGCCTTTGTCGTGTTGGGACTGTTGCTGATACTCGCCGATTTCACGCAACAGCTGTCGGCGTGACAAGATCGACAGATCAATAATCAACCGGCGTCGATGTCGGCAAAGGCATGCCGAGCTGTTTGAGGACCTGGCGCAGGCGGTCAGGGTAATCGGTAATAATACCGTCCACATCCATCGCGATCAGCTCACGCATACGTCCGGGTTCATTCACCGTCCAGACATTGACAGTTAATCCCAGTTCGTGCGCGAGTTTTATCGAATCGACGCTAACCTCCTTGTGGTAGGAAGACCAGGTCGAACCACCGGCAGCCTTGATAGCACGCGCGGCACTGCCGTCGAAATCATCCACATCAAAACCGCTCATCCAGGGTGAAGCCCCTGGCCTGCCGGTTTGTAAATTGTTAAGCCATTTCTGATTGGCGGTCAGGTACGACGTGGTTATATGCGGAGCTAAATCCTGAACTTCCCGCAGCGCCCTCCAGTCGAATGATTGCAGCGTGGTCCTGCTTTCCATCTTGTAAGCGCGAATGACGTCGATCACCGCCTGCGCGAATTCTCTGGGTGGGTGAGTCAGTTCTGGACGCTCCGGGTTGATTTTTATTTCCATGTTAAATCGAACTTGCTGATTACCCGATTTAGTGACGAGTTCGAATACCTCGCCCAAGGTTGGCACCGAACTGCCGTCCACCGGCCGCTGGTCAGGATATCGTTGCGCATATTTACTGGCAGGGTTCAAGCGCCCGACATCATAGGTCTTTACCATATCAAGCGTCATCGAGCGGATGCCGGGACTGCTTTGTTGTAACCAGGCTCCGTTAGCGTCACGCGCGATTTTGGGCTCGAAACGCGGGTCATGTATAACCACGACCTGGAAATCCCGGGTTACGGCCAGGTCGAGTTCAAGCGTGCTGACACCAATGGAGAGCGCCCTGGCAAATCCGGGCAGGGTATTCTCCGGCATCAAACCGCGTGCCCCTCTATGCCCCTGCAGATCAAATCCCTGGACCATGCCGCACCATCCAATTAAGCCCAGGGTGGCAATATTCCCTGTTATTCGCTTGAACCTGTGCCAGCTGGTAGATTTCACTTTTAACCAAGGCGCTTTTCGGTAACAGCGTCGAACAGGTGTATCTTGCCAGGTTCGATATGCATCGGTAGCGCTTCACCCGGCTGAAAATTCTGCATTCCGGGAAGGCGTATCGTCATGTCGGTCTGATTATCGCCGAAATGGCCATGCACGAGCGTATCCGCGCCCAGGTGTTCAACCAGGCTGGTAATCAAACTGCGACCTGCCTCATCACCATCGGTCAGTACGAGGTCTTCCGGACGGATACCCATGATAACTTCCTGGTTGCCGAACGGGGCAAACACGGCCTCGGGAAGGATAAAGGCAACCCCGCCATCGAGCCCGACAGTACTGCCATCGGCACTGATTCTGGCCGGTGCAAAATTCATCGCCGGCGAACCGATAAAGCCGGCGACAAACAGCGAGGCCGGGCGCTCGTAAAGCTCTATCGGTGTACCCAGTTGTTCTACCCTGCCCTGGTTCAGCACCACCAGGCGATGTCCGAGGGTCATCGCCTCGACCTGGTCATGGGTGACATAAACACTGGTGGTACCCAACTCTTGCTGCAGCAGTTTGATTTCGATACGCATTTGCACGCGCAGTTTCGCGTCCAGATTCGACAACGGCTCATCAAACAGGAAGACACTGGGCTCGCGCACAATGGCCCGACCCATCGCAACACGCTGGCGCTGGCCACCGCTAAGCTGCCGCGGTTTGCGCGTCAACTGGTCATCGGTCAGTTCCAGAATAGCGGCGGCTTTCTGCACACGCTGCTGGATTTCCACTTTCGGCAGGCGCCTTATCTTTAAGCCGTAAGCCATGTTGTCGAACACATTCATATGCGGGTACAGCGCGTAGTTCTGGAACACCATGGCGATATCCCGTTCTGCCGGTTCCAGGTTATTGACCTCGCGCTCACCAATGCTGATGGTGCCCGCGCTAACCGATTCCAGCCCGGCAATCATGCGCATCAGGGTTGATTTCCCGCATCCTGACGGCCCCACCAGCACAATAAACTCGCCGTCCGCGATATCCACGTCTACACCGTGAATAGCCTTGAAGCCGTTCGGGTAAGTTTTCTCGATATTATCAAGTTTGACGGTCGCCATCGCGTATTCCTTATTTCTCGGTCTCGGTAAGACCCTTAACAAATAGTTTCTGCATGAAAATAACCACCAGCACCGGCGGCAGCATCGCCAGCAAGGTGGACATCATGATGATATTCCACTCGAGTGCCTGCTCCGCCGCCTCGAGCATCTGCTTGATCGCCATGACGATGGTAAACATGCTCTGATCGGTAGTGATCAAGAGCGGCCACAGGTACTGGTTCCAGCCATAGATGAAAAGAATGACAAATAGCGCGGCAATATTGGTGCGCGACATGGGCAGTAAAATATCGATGAAGAAACGCATCGGCCCCGCACCGTCGATACGCGCCGCCTCCAGTAATTCATCGGGGATGGTGAGGAAGGTCTGGCGGAACATGAATGTAGCCGTCGCCGATGCGATCAGCGGAATGCTCAAGCCCCAGTAAGTGTTCAGCATGTTCAGGTTTGCCACTACTTCGAAGGTTGGAATGATCCTGACTTCCACCGGTAGCATCAGGGTAATAAAAATCATCCAGAAGAAGCCCATGCGAAAAGGAAAGCGGAAATAAACGATGGCAAAGGCCGAAAGTAACGAGATCGCAATTTTGCCGACCGAAATCATCATCGCCATCACCATGCTGTTGAACAGCATCATGCTCACGCCCTGGTTAGCCCCGCCACCAATCCCCTGGTTCATGGCCTGCACAAAATTTTCAAAAAACTGATCACCCGGTAACAGCGGCAATGGAACCTGCGTCATACGCAAGGCGTCGTGAGTGGAGGCGACAAAAGTAATCCAGATCGGGAAGGCAATGACTGCAATACCCAGAATAAGCACGCAATGTGAGGCTATCGTTACCACGGGCCGGTTTTCGATCATGAGTATTCGACCTTTTTCTCGACATAGCGAAACTGAACCACCGTAAGGCTGATGACGATCACCATCAATATTACCGATTGTGCCGCCGAACCACCGAGGTCAAGGCCGACAAAACCGTCGTTATATACCTTGTAGACCAGAATTTCGGTTGCCTTTGCCGGACCGCCCTGGGTGATGGCGTGGATAATGCCGAAGGTCTCGAAAAACGCATACACGATGTTTACCACCATCAGGAAGAAGGTCGTCGGCGAAATCAGTGGCAAGATGATTGTCCAGAATCGACGTATCGGTCCGGCACCGTCTATCGCTGCTGCCTCTATCAGCGATTTCGGGATCGACTGCATTGCCGCAAGAAAAAACAGGAAGTTGTAAGCGACCTGCTTCCAGGCGGCAGCAATGACAACCAGGGTCATGGCTTCGCCGCCGTTAAGCTTATGGTTCCATTCGTAGCCCATCGCCGACAACCCGTAAGCCAGAATACCCAGGGTTGGATCGAGCATGAACACCCACAGGGCTCCGGCAACAACCGGGGCCACGGCATAGGGCCAGATTAGCAAAGTGCGATAGGCCATCGCTCCTTTGACAACCCGATCAGCCATCGCGGCGAGCACCAGTGAAAAGCCCATCGAAAGTCCCGCGACCAGAACCGAGAAGAATACGGTGCGCTTGAATGCCCCGAGGTAGTGTTCGTCCTCGAACAGGACTTCAAAATTCTCGAACCAGACGAATTCGGTGCTAAGGCCAAAGGCATCCTGAATCAACAGCGACTGGTAAAGTGCGTGTGCGGCCGGCCAGATAAAAAACACGAGGGTAACCAGTATTTGCGGGGCGACCAGCAAATAAGGCAAATAAGATGGGCCGAAATGAACCTTTTTAAGCATCCACTATCCTCTTACCATAAGCGACCGCAGTCACCCCGTATAAGCTGAAACGGAGTGACTGCAATCAAAGTAGAGAACTGTTAGTTGGCGCGTTCGAATTTACGCAGCAGCTTGTTGCCACGTGAAACCGCGTCATCGAGACCTTGCGAGGCGGTTTTGCTGCCATTCCAGATCGCTTCCATTTCTTCGTTGATAACATCGCGTACCTGCACAAAATTACCAAAGCGAACTCCCCGCGAATTTGCGGTCGGCTGGTTCAGGCTAAGCTGTTTGATCGCGGTATCGGTACCCGGGTTGGCATCGTAAAAACCCTGCTTCCTGGACAGTTCATAAGCCGGTGTAGTGATCGGAACATACCCGGTTTCCTGATGCCACCAGGCCTGTACTTCCGGAGAAGACAGATAGGTCATGAATTTTGCCACACCCTTGTACTGGCTTTTTTCGTGTCCCTTGAGTACCCAGAGCGTTGCCCCGCCAATGATCGAGTTCTGTGGCTTACTCACCACATCGGTATCCAGCGGCAGCATGGTCTGGCCGAAATCGAACTTGGCCTGCTTCTTGATCGAACCGTAATAGGCCGACGAATTCATCCACATGCCACATTCATCATTGGTATACATCGACAGGCTGTCGCCACGTCGACCGCCGTAGGTGAACAGCTTGTCTTTAGACCAGTCCGCGATGCTTGCAATTCGCGCTTTGACCTGGTCATTGTTAAAGCTGAAGCTGGTATCGGTACCGGCAAAGCCATTCTCTTTGCTGCCCATCTCCAGATCATGCCAGGCGCTGTAATTCTCGATCATTACCCAGGATTGCCAACCGAAAGAAAAACCGCATTTGTATCCCGCTGCCACCAGTTTTTCCGAGGCCGTTTTCATATCCTGCCAGGTTTTCGGAGGCGCCGAGATACCAGCCTTTTTAAAGGCGTCCCGGTTGTACCACAGTACCGGGGTCGAGCTGTTGAACGGCATCGACAGCAGCTCCCCTTTCGGGGTCTGGTAGTAACTGATAACTGCCGGCAGATAAATCGACTTGTCAAACGGTTCGCCGGCTTCCTTCATCATCTGCTCCACCGGATAAACAGCGCCTTTGGCCGCCATCATGGTAGCCGTTCCAACCTCAAACACCTGCACTATGTGAGGTTGCTCCTTGGCCCGAAACGCGGCAATAGCGGCAGTCATGGTCTCGGTATAATTGCCCTTGTAGCTGGGTACTACCTTGTATTCAGACTGGGTGGCGTTAAAGTCTGTAGCGATCTTATTTACCCGCTCGCCGTTGACACCACCCATCGCATGCCACCATTGCACTTCGACAGCGGCCAGCGCCGATACCGAATAGCTGGCGACGGCAAAGGCCGTAACCGTGCCCAGAATTATCTTTCTTATCATCATAATAACCTCCAGTTAGTTTGAGACGTGTCCCGGTATATTTTTATTGTGCTCTCACCCGCTCAGGTGTGGCCGAAAGAGAGCATCGCATCGGCGACCTTGACAAAGCCGGCGATATTGGCTCCGGCGAGGTAGTCGACATGACCATCACGTTCGCCGAATTCTACACAGCTTTCGTGGATATTGCTCATCGTGTCCTTGAGTAACTTTTCCAGTTCGTCTTCGGTCCAGGCGATACGCGCGCTGTTCTGACTCATCTCCAGTCCGGACACGGCTACGCCCCCGGCGTTAGCCGCCTTGCTCGGTGCGTACAGTATCCTGGCTTGCTGGAAAGCCTCGATACCGGCGAGTTCAGTCGGCATATTGGCGCCTTCCGAAACCCCGATACACCCGTTCTTCAGCAATGTACGGGCTTCTTCCTCATTGATTTCATTTTGCGTCGCGCAGGGCAGCGCTATTTCACAGGGCACCTGCCAGGGTCTGCCCTCGTGAAAACTGGCCGAGCCGAATTCGTCCGCGTACTCACTGATGCGGCCTCGACGCACCTGCTTGAGATCGATCAGGTAAGCCAGTTTTTCTTCGTCGATGCCATCAGGGTCATGCACGAATCCGGAAGAATCTGACAATGTGACCACCTTGCCGCCGAGGTGATTCACCTTCTGCACGGCATAGGTAGCGACGTTGCCGGAACCGGATACACAGACCGTCTTGCCCTCGAAGTCATCACCATTCCTTGCCAGCATGTTTTCCATGAAATACACGGTGCCATAGCCGGTGGCTTCGGTGCGAATCTTGCTACCGCCGAATTCCATGCCTTTGCCCGTGAGCACCCCGACAAAACGGTTTTCGATGCGCTTGTACTGACCGAACAGGTAGCCGATCTCACGTGCGCCGACCCCGATATCCCCCGCCGGAACATCGGTATCCTCGCCGATATGACGATGTAACTCGATCATGAAAGACTGGCAGAAACGCATGACTTCGTTATCGCTTTTACCCTTTGGGTTGAAATCAGCCCCGCCCTTACCGCCACCCATGGGTAGCCCGGTAAGGCTGTTCTTGAAGGTTTGTTCGAAGCCGAGAAACTTGAGTACGCTCAGGTTGACCGAGGGATGGAAACGCAAACCGCCCTTGTAGGGGCCGATCGAGTTATTAAACTGCACGCGGTAACCGCGTTGATTACGGATATTTCCCTTGTCGTCGGTCCAGGGGACGCGAAACATGACTACCCGATCGGGTTCAACCATGCGTTCCAGAATCTGCATTTTGTGGTAGATGGGCTTATCCGCAATGTAGGGAAAAATCGTCGAGGCCACCTCGGAGACGGCCTGGTGAAATTCGAGTTCACCCGGATTGCGTTTTACGACGCCATTCATGAAACGTTCAAGATACTCTGCCGTCTTGTCCATTACTCCCCTCTTATCTGTTTTTTATTAGTCTGCTGTAATTAATGCCTGGGCCTGTGTTAGCGCGCGTATCGAGCGTGCCGGGCGCAGGCAGGTTTATTGTTGACGTGCATCATAACATTGGTTTTCGCTAAATTGCGTCGAATATTCAGACACGGTCCGCAACGCAGGCTCAACGGAGCAAACGCGGCTTATCAAGGTTCAGCAGAACTCACAGGAAATAAACCCGATCCCACCTGGATCGTCGTTTCATCCGCAGAGCATCTATCTCTATGGCAAACCCGACTTGTTCTTTCTACGATGATTAATGACATTAAATCAATGGCTTACTGAACACTTGACGATTCCTTCTTAAGTTGTTACTCTTTTTAGTACTTTATAGTACTCTTATGAGTAAACATGAAAAATACAACTTACGTACCTTTAAAGAATGATTTGTTGATGAAACTGATCGACCGCTACAAGGAAAATTATCCGTTTGCAATCGATGACGTGATCGAGGAATTTCTCGAAAGAACCGCTGACGAACATGATGAAAAATCGAGATTTCGTGAAGGTGGCTACGTCTGGGATCAGGTGGCGCTTCCAGCTGGAACGCAACTGCGCACGCGTTACTTTGACGAGTGGTATATAGCGACGCTCGAAAACGGTAAGTTCCACTTCGCTGAACAAGCCTACAAATCACCGGCAAAGGTCTGCAATGCGATGCGCGGGAACAAAAATAGCAATGCCTGGCTCATGCTGCAGGTAAAACGACCCAAAGACGTTGATTTTCAAAAAGCCGAAAAACTCCGAGATTAATCATTGTTAACAGGAAATAGATTGATGAGCATTTTTAACGAAGTACAGCAACTCGAACATTTAACCGTGATAGGCAAATCGCTGATCAAGTATGCAATGAGCATAGAACCTGGCATTGTTTTCAAAAGGAATGTCGATTGGTGGCTGCCGGAAGACGATCAGAATTTCGTCGGTTTTCAGTTTCAATGGACGAATGCACTCAGTATTACGATCAGCCTGTATGGAATGCCACAGGAGCAATTCAAACAGGATGACCTGATTATAAAGAAAGGCAGGTCTAACCACAGTGAGTGTCGAGTCACTGACGAAAACCAGTTAATGGCAGCCTCGGTTTGCATCTGGAGGGCACACCAGCTTTTTCACCAGGGCAGCGGCAGAAACGCCGGTGCGCTGTTATTGGCCGATGAAATCAAAACCGTTAACAGAAACTGGTTGCGCCCCAGGCCCGAAGAAGTAATGGACATGGAAGGCGCCAATCCATACTTGAAGGGAACCAGTGACTGGTACAGCGAAGTACGCGACTTCATGAAAAAGAACAAGATTATCGATTCATCACTGATCGCGTAAGCGTCTTTTTTTGATCGACAGGTCTGCCGGTTATCAAGGGTTTCGCGTATACGATTGTCGGATTAGCGTGAGCCGGGATGATGGGCTAGACAGGTAACAGCCCTTTTTAATGAGGCCGTTGACCGCCTACTGGTTACCTGATTTCTTTACCCGGCTTGTACCACCCAAGGCGATCATGTAAAGCGACGACTTCGCCGACCAGGATCAGGGTTGGTGCACTAACTTCGTTATGCGCAATTATCCCCGGCAGCGAATCAAGATCACCGACAAATACCCGCTGCTCCGCGGTGGTCCCCTTCTCCACCAGTGCCGCCGGCGTATCTGCAGCACGTCCATGCGCTTTCATCGAGCTACAGATACGTTCGACATTATCGAGCCCCATATAGAACACTACCGTCTGATTGGCATGGCTGAGCATTTCCCAGTTCAGATCAGCCCCACCGTCGCGGCGATGGCCGGTGACGAAAATGCAGGCCTGTGAATGATCACGATGCGTCAACGGGATACCGGCATAGCTTGCACAGCCCGAGGCCGCGGTGATGCCGGGCACCACCTGGAACTCGATATTTTCGTCGATGAGTTCTGCAATCTCTTCGCCACCGCGCCCGAAAATAAACGGATCGCCACCTTTCAGGCGCAATACGCGCTTGCCTTCTTTCGCCAGGCGTACCAGCAACTGGTTGATATTCTCCTGCGGGATGGCGTGATCCGACCTCGCCTTGCCGGCATAAATTTTTTCGGCATCGCGACGTACCATGTCGAGAATAGGTTCCGATACCAGGCGATCGTAAACCACCACATCGGCCTTTTGCATTAAACGCAGGGCCTTAAAGGTCAGCAGGTCCGGGTCACCCGGACCAGCACCGACGAGGTAAACCTCGCCTTTGGCGGCAGCGGCATCGAAGCCCTTTAACTGTTGCTGCAAAAGCGCTCGCGCATCCTCGCTTCTACCGGCAAAAATAAACTCCGCTACCTTGCCGTCCAGAACCGTCTCCCAGAAGCGCCTTCTGGCGTCGACATCGGGTAGACTTTGTTTCACCAGGTCTCGACATTCGTCGGCCAGCCTGGCGAGTTCGCCGTAGGCCCCGGGAATACAGGTCTCCAGTTTGCCGCGCAGCATACGAGCCAGCACCGGGGAGACCCCGCCCGTAGAAATCGCAATCTGTACCGGGTCGCGATCAATCATCGACGGCATGATAAAACTGCACAATTCAGGATTATCGACGACGTTAACCGGGATAGCCCGGGCCTGGGCCAGCTCCGAAATCTCTCGATTCAGCGCTTTATTGTTAGTCGCCGCGATAACGCAAATCACCGCCTCTAAATCCTCGACGGCAAACTCACGTTGTTCGAACTCAAGCGCATGACTCGCCGCCATGTCGCGCAAACGCTCATCTATCTCGGGGGCTACCACACGCACCCTGCCTTCCGCCTTGAGCAGCAATTCCGCTTTACGCACGGCAATAGCGCCTCCACCCACGACCAGGCAGGATTTACCGGATATGTTGTAAAAGATCGGTAGAAAATTCATCGTTCGTAATCACCTCTGCGGGATTATATGCCGCCGCGAATAATTACTGAATCCTCACAATGGGGGATAAAAAAAGCCCGCAATTGCGGGCTTTTCGATCAGCTAGGAAACCTACTGATTCTTTTCGCGGTAATTATCGATAGCCGCCGCAATGGCGTCTTCAGCCAGCACCGAGCAGTGAATCTTGACCGGCGGTAACGCGAGTTCCTGCGCGATATGCGTATTCTTGATTTCCGCGGCTTCGTCGAGGCTCTTGCCTTTAACCCACTCGGTTACCAGTGAACTTGACGCAATCGCCGAGCCACAGCCATAGGTCTTGAACTTGGCGTCCTGGATGATGCCGTCATCGCTTACCTTGATTTGCAGCTTCATCACGTCCCCACAGGCCGGCGCACCAACCATGCCGGTACCGACTGACTGATCGTCGTCGAGTACACCGACGTTGCGCGGGTTTTCGTAATGATCGAGTACTTTTTCACTATATGCCATGTTACACCTCTAAATGC
>Ga0265309_10000278_pt1 | contig 19339 bp, 15 predicted proteins | sample Helome_FD_192492 | JGI IMG/M metagenome (GOLD analysis project Ga0265309, IMG submission 192492) | Marine sediment microbial communities from subtidal zone of North Sea - Hel_20160524 (Illumina Assembly) | ecosystem: Environmental > Aquatic > Marine > Subtidal zone > Sediment ...
CATGTTGGACCAGCCGTGCATCGTTGTAGTCTGCGTGCACACCAATCTGCTGCACGCAGTGGTCCACTGCGCTTTGCGGTGCAATCTTCGGGAACACCGGACCGGCCTGCGCCGCGGCGGAAATCACGAGTCCCAGTACTGCAATGGTCGATACTGATCGTTTGTTCATGGTCATTTCCTCGATTTAAAAATCAGAACATCGGTTCTGTTTTACTCCAAAAAAAGCGCATTCTTGATGCGTCACCCAAACCAGAATTTTTGTTCTGATTCTGTTAAAAAAATGTCAGCTTTTCAGCCCCTCCAGCGTTCCCTCGACGATGCCGTGAAGCGCTTCCCGGGAGAACCCCGTGCGTCCGAGCACCGCCAAGCCAAACAACGTACTCGTCAGCAACTGGCCGGCCCGGTCGACGTCGACGTCCTCGCGGATCTCGCCTCGTCCTTTCGCGGAATCCAGGCCAATGGAAAATGCTTTCGAGATTCGCTTCATGAAGCGCTGCAATACGCCCCGCAGCTCCTCGTCCTGGGGCGCGAGCTCCATGGCCGTGTGTACGAACAGGCAACCCTTGTACTCGCGATCACAGCCCGCCTTTTGCTCATCGCCGCATAGATCGTCTATTCGCTCCCGGAAGATGGCGTGAATATGATCCAGCGACGCACCGGGCTCGAGCAGTCTCAGGAACGACTTCTTGCCCATACTCTCGGCGTATTGCTCCAGTGCCTGCTCGAACAGCTCACGCTTGTTGCCAAACGTGCCGTAGATGCCGTAGCGACTGACGCCCGTGGCGCGCACGATATCCTCCATCGAGGTATCGGAGTACCCCTTGGAGGAAAACAGATCAACAACCTGCGACAGCGTGGATGCCGGATCGAATGCGCGTGCTCTAACCATGGCAAAACAGAATAGACGTTCTGAAATGGGATGTCAAGTGGCTAGTTCACGTTTAACGGGAGTCTCAGAATGATTGGTCCGGTTAGACCGTTCGGCAGCCCGTTGTCGCGGTCAAAGCGATTCCAGTGGCTGTTGGCCACAAAGTAGAAGTCATCGGCCCGGACAAACCCCAGCGTCGGCTCGTCGAATTCCTCGAGGTTCGACGCGAGTGTTCGTGCGTCGACGATGGACAGCCCGTCGTCGGCCAGCGTCATGCCCACGACTCGATGCGGGCGAATGCCGTTCTGAATCACGATCAGCTCATCACCATAACGGTATAGGCCGTCTATACCGTAGTCGGAAGCGTTGGCGGATATTGCCAGTTTCTCGATGTTGCCAGTGGCAAGCGCGACGCGAAACAGCCCGCCGACGTAGTCCGCCACATACAGATACTCTTCCGCCGCATCGAGCGCGAGACCTTGCGGCGAACCGAACACGCCGCGATCGACGAGAACCTCGAAAACGTCACTGCCGGGCTCGTGAACGTAGACCACGCCCGCCAGGCTGTCCGTTGTGTATACCTTGCCGTTCCGCGCCAGCACGAGATCGCCGAGCACCTGTTCGGCATCGGAATCGGGTAACAGGCAATGCTCGGAAATCTCGCCGTTGTCGAGGTCGAGCCGAAACAGGCCGCTCTTGCCCAGGTCATCGCCAACCTCCTCGAGCTGTGGCACGGCGGCACTTGCGAACCACAGGCCACCATCGCCGTCGAAACGCATGCCGAACACGCTCCAGTGACCGTTGGCGTTCGTACTGAGTACTTCGGGTTCCTCGCCGAGGCGCACTAGCTGTCCGTGTCGGATACTGCCCAGGTAGAAATTGCCATCGGCATCAGCCGCGATTCCTTCGGGAATGAAGTCCGGTGTTTCCAGTGTGGCGACAACCTCGGCGAACCCCGCGGGCTCGTAGAGCCGCTCCACGGCAGCGGCATAGTCGCCCCATTCAAGCAGCTCCCTGAGCGGAGCGAATTCCGGGATGCCGGCGACATTGAAATCGATACCTACTGCCAGCAGGTCACGCAACGTCGCCATCGATGCGGCGGGATCGTCATCAAGGACCTGGGCCAGCGCCAGGTTGAACAGGGCACCCGGATAGCCCGGTCGAGCTGCGAGCGCCTTGCCGGCCGCTTCGCGCATTGCGCCGAAATCGGCTTGCTGGTAAGCACCGACCATCTCGGCTCGGGCATCTGTGTAGCTGTCGGCAAGGGCCTGCTGACATGCCATCGCCAGGAGCAATAGAAAAAGCGCTACTTTGTTGCTCATTGATTTCGTCCGCGTCATGATGCGCTCGTGCTTAGGAGTCTGTTCCCATGAGACAAATACTGTCAATCGCGGTTCTGTTTTTTCTAGCGTCCTGTGGATCTGACGAACCCTGTTGTACTGTAGAGATCAGGGTGACTGTCCCCGACGGTACGGGCGACGTGTTCCTGGCAGGCAATATTCCCGAGCTTGGCCCGTGGTCGCCAGGCCTTTACGTGATGCAGGGAAACGACAACGAACGCTACGCAAACCTCGAGGTACCACGGGGATCGCTGCTCGAATACAAGTTCACGCTGGGTAGCTGGGACCGCGAAGCGATCGGCGAAAACCAGGCACCGCTCGCCAATTTCCAGCTCGATGTGAATCGCAATGAAATGGTCCACCACGAGGTCCGACGATTCAAGCCTGACCCGAAAGTCTTCATCGAGGACTGGCAGGCATCGGGCGTCAAGGGAACCCTGGTTTACTGGACCGATGTCACGTCCGAATTCCTGGGACCGTCCCGGCACGTCGTCGTCTGGCTGCCGCCTGGTTACGACGAGAACAGGGAAGCACCCTACCCCGTTCTTTACATGCACGATGGCCAGAACCTGTTTGACCCGCGTATGGGCAGTGGCGCCCAGGGGGACATCTGGGACGTCGACGATACCGTCGTGACTCTCGTCGAGCAGGACAGGATTCCGCCCGTCATCGTCGTCGGCGTCTGGAGCTCGGAAGAACGCATCACCGAGTACTCGCCATGGCACGACGCGCCGAGCTACGCGCGCTTCCTGATCGAGGAACTCATGCCGCGCGTCAATGCCAAGCTCAACGCGGCAGCCGGGCCAGGAAATACAGCCGTCATGGGCTCTTCCATGGGCGGCTTGTTGTCTTATTACCTTGTGACCTACCACCCCGACGTGTTTGGCAGCTGTGGCTGCATATCGAGCGCATTCATACTGTCGGAGGCGCTCGTTGCCAACTGGGTGCCGCGAAACTCACAAAGCGAGACACTCGACGCAACACCTTTTATCGTTCGCGACATCGAAGCCGGCCTCGAAGTGCCGCGGAACGTCCGTTACTGGTTCGACTACGGTACGGTGGGCGGTGACGCCAATTACGACGAGCCGCACCAACATCTGCTCGCATGGCTGCTCGACCAGGGGCTGACGCAAGGCAAGGATTTCGTCATTCAGGTCTACGAAGGCGCAGACCACAATGAAGCGGCCTGGCGCGACCGGCTCGGGGATCCGTTATTATTCCTGTTCGGCGAGCACGCCGGGTTAGAGCCCGGACCGAATGATGAAAAACAATAGCTCCGTCTTGCCGCGCCGGGTTGAAAGCTGCGTGCGACTGGTCGTCCTGGGTCTTGCACTGGCATGCACTGCCAATGCCCAGGTCGTCGATGAAGCGGCGACGACCGGGCTCTCTCCAGAGATACTGCAATCACGCATCGACCAGCTGCAGGGGTCATCTGTCTACGATGAGGAGACACGCATCGCGGCGTTGGAGCTCTACCAGCGAGCGGTCGCAAACCTGTCCGCCGCGGCTGCGAATGACGAGGCAGCAGAGAGCTTTCGGCTGTCAATCAACGAGGCGCCTGACGAGGCCGAGCAAGTGCGAGCGGCGATCGCCGCCGGGCAGGATGCTGATCCGCTAGAAAGCCTGGCAGTCAGCGAGGAATCCGCGGCGAGTGAGATAGAAGAGCGGCTGCGGCGTGAGCGTGGCGATGAGACCTCGGCCAGGGCCCTTGTCGTTGAGCTTCGCCAGGAATTGTCCAGCGAAGAAACGCGCCCACAGGCCGCGCGCGAGCGCCTCAGACAGGCGACCGAGGAACTACGGGTGGTCACCGACCTGATGGCACAGCCGGATGCCATAGACGAACCCGACGTTCTTGCGGAAGCTCGCCGTTCGGTCCGGCGGGCCACCGACAAGGTGTTACGAGCAGAGATACGCATGCTCGACCAGGAAGTCCTCAGCCATCCCGCGCGCATTGTGCTGCTGCAGTCGCAATTGGAGCAGGCCGAGCAGAGCCTTGATCAACGGCAAGTGCGCGTCACAAAGTTGCAGGCCCTGCTCAGCGAGCGACGGCGCGACGAAACGGATCGTACCCTCGCAGATCTCGGGCTGGAGTCGCTTGGTGCCGATGTTTCCCATCCCCTGATCGAGGAGACTATTGGCAAAGTCAGCGGACTCGCAGATGAGCTTGACGAACTCACAGCGACTGTCGATGCGTTATCGCAAAGCAACCAGGCGGCAGAGCTGCAGCTCGAAGAGATGCGACAACGATTCGAGCGCGCACGCAGCAGACTCGAGGTCGCCGGCATCGGCCACGCGCTCGGACGGTATCTTGCCCAGGAGCGGCGCGAACTCCCGGCAGCCAGCGACTATCGCAGAGAATCGAATTTGCGCGATAGTCAGATCGCCGAGGCGAGCATTCGCAATATCGGCCTCGTGGAGCACTCGAGAACCACCAGGAATGTCGAGTCCTATGTCGACGAGCAACTGCAACAGGTTGCGGATGACCAGGCAGACGTATTGCGACCGGCCCTGGTGCACCTCCTGGAATCGAAAAACAGTCTGCGGCAACAGCTCATCAACCTGTATCGCAGTTACCTGAGATTACTGGCAGACAGCGGCTACACGCAAAGCCAGCTCTTCAAGGTCATTTCCGAGTACCGTGACTTCCTCGCCGAACACCTGATGTGGGTCCGTAGCCGTGGCCCATTCGGTCGCGCCGACCTCGTCTCGCTACCGAGCGAGATGATGGAGTTCCTTGAACCCGGTCGCTGGATAGAGACTGCAGGTGTCTTCATGGATCGCCTGTTTCGCTCGCCACTGCTAATTGCTGCCCTGCTGGGGCTACTTCTGAATTACTGGAAGAAAAGGAGCATGCGTTCGCACCTCCATGCGACAGCGGTCAAAGTCAACAAACCGTCCGAAGACAGTTTTGGATCTACGCTCAAGGCCGTCGCGCTGACCACCCTTGCGGCCCTGCCCTGGCCGGTTTTCGTGGCCGCTGCCGGGTACGAATTGTCGAATGCGCCCGGGGCAAGTGATGCCGTTCGCGCGATCGGGTTGGCGCTGCTGCGCCTGTCGCCCACGTTCCTTGTCCTGCGGGGATTCCGCATGTTGTGTACGCGCGGCGGCGTGGCGGAAGGACATTTTCGGTGGGCTCCCGACGGCGTAGCGATTCTGCGACGGCAATTCAACCTGCTGACGGTGGTATTGCTGTTGCCCTCTTTCATGATTCTCGTGAATCGCCAGCTTCACGAGACGGACCCGGCAAGCGGCCTGCACCAGGTCCTGGTGCTGCTGATCGCCGTTGCGTTGACAATATTTTTCTACCGCCTGTTACGACCCGAGACCGGCATCGCGCAGCGCCTGCAGAGGCGGCTCAGCGGCAAGCCAATGGTGCGGTTCCCGAGGTTGTCAATCACACTTGCGACGTTGATCCCTGTTGCGGTCGGGGTCATGGCCCTGGCCGGCTTCATGTATTCCGCGGGCACCTTGCTCGTGAAGATGCTCTATTCCGCCTTGCTGCTGTTTGTCATCGTGATCATCCGCGAGCTGATTGTCCGCTGGTTGCTGGTTGTCAAGCGGCGGCTGCTGTTACAGGAAGCACTGCAAAGACGCGAGGCGGCCGCCCGAGAGGCCAGTGGCGAAGCCGCCACGTCGGACGAGAGCCCCGAAATCGTCGAAAATCCGGTCGAGGACATCGCATCGCTCGATGCAGATACTCGCGGGCTGATCAACGTAGCCATAGTCATTGCAATGATTCTCGGTATCACGGGCATCTGGTCCAGCGTATTACCGGCCCTCGGTGTATTTAGCGACGTCACGCTGTGGCATTACGTCGCAACCGTCGGTGGCGAAGAGTCACTCAAGGCTGTCACGCTGATCGACCTGTTCGCTGCTGCAATCGTCATTGTGGTCACGATCGTGTCGGCCAGGAACGTGCCGTCGCTGATTGAGATCGTCTTGCGCCAGCGGCCGAACGTCAAGCCTGGCAGCCGTCTCGCATTTGCGACGTTGGCGCGGTACACGATTGCTGCGATCGGCATCGGTGCGACGCTCAGTATTGTGGGCGTCAACTGGTCCAAGCTGCAGTGGCTGGTCGCTGCGCTCGGTGTCGGCATTGGCTTCGGTCTGCAAGAGATCGTTGCAAACTTCATCAGTGGGCTCATCATCCTGATCGAGCGCCCCGTCAGGGTCGGTGACGTCGTAACCGTCGGCGATGCCAGTGGAACCGTGGCCCGGGTTCAGATCCGTGCGACGACAATTCGTACCTGGGACCGCCAGGAGTTGCTGGTCCCGAATAAGGAATTCATCACGAGTCGCGTACTCAACTGGTCCCTTTCAGACGAAATCGTGCGCATTTTCATGACGGTTGGTGTCGCCTATGGCAGCGACGTCGAAAAGGCCCTGCGTCTCATCGAGGAGGCGGCCACCGAACACCCGGCCGTCATCACCGATCCGGCACCGCTCGTCACCTTCGAGACATTTGGCGACAATTCGCTGAACCTCGGCCTGCGCTGTTTTATAGACAATCTCGCGATTCGCCTGGATACGCGTACGGACCTGCACACGGCCATCAATCGCAAATTCAGTGAAGCGGGCATTGTCATTGCATTCCCGCAACGCGACCTGCACCTGGATACGGCAAGCCCGCTCGAAGTGCGTCTATTTCAAGGCGCAACACCTGACCAGGCATGAAGCCCGCTTGAGAATCAGCTGAAGTACAGCCAGACGATACCTGCCGGGACTCCAACAGTGAGTATCAAGGGCAACGGCCAGTCGAGCTTGCGATCGAAGGACAGGTACGATGCGACGAGCCCGCCAAACGTGAGCGGTGCGTGAATAACGATGACGATAAGCAAGCGAAAAATCGAATAGCCGATGACACCGTATGCCCCGTCTCCGCCCAAAGGCGATTGCAGTACCAGCGTTGCAACGGCCGCATTGGTGAATGCGAACAGGAAGGCCGTCTGATTGGAATTCAGTCCCTTCATGCTTTCACAACGAAACGACGATAGGCCGTGTGCGCCAGCAGAAATACGCAGATTCCGGCGACGCTGCCTATAAAGCCCAGGCCCGGCCCAAAAAAGAAAAACAGGCAACCGGGCAGCGCCGATACTATGAGCATCGGCGCGAGGCGGATTGAGCCTGATTCGATTGCCGCCGCATAGAGCGGCGCACCGAACAGCGTAACGGGCACGAACCCGTAAATGAATGTCAGAACAAAGGTAAGAAAGGCGACGTCAAACGAGTCGGTCTCCATCGGAGACATGATGAGACCCTCGATGACAAGGAGAAGCGCAAGGGCGGCGGCAAAAATGCATAGCGATGCAAGGCCTATGATCTCTACACGCCAAAGCCGCTGCCAGTAGGTCATCGATGCGCTATGCGGCGTCGGCCGCGCCGGGATCGTAACCGAGATTCGGTGCCAGCCATTTTTCCGCGTCGGAGACGCTTAGCCCCTTGCGCTCGGCATAAGACCCAAGCTGGTCACGGTCAATCTTTCCGACCGCAAAATATTTCGTATCCGGATGCGCAAAATAGAAACCGCTGACGGCCGCTGTCGGGTACATCGCGTAGGACTCGGTGAGTTGCATCCCGATACTTGCCTCGACATCCAGCAGCTGCCAGAGCTTGGTTTTCTCGGTGTGGTCCGGACACGCCGGGTAGCCCGGGGCCGGCCTGATGCCGCGGTATTGCTCGGCGATCAGGTCTGAATTGTCGAGCCGTTCGTCTCCTTCGTATCCCCAGAACTCACGACGTGTCGTCTCGTGCATGTACTCGGCCAATGCCTCGGCAAGCCGGTCGGCAAGCGCTTTGAGTACGATCGAGCTGTAGTCGTCATGTTCGGCTTCGAAACGCTCGATGTGCTCCTCGATACCGATACCCGCTGTGACCGCGAATCCACCGATGTAGTCCTCGATCCCGCTATCCACCGGCGCAATGAAGTCGGCGAGGCACAACTGCGTCTGCCCTTCTGCTTTTGAGCGCTGCTGCCGGAGGTGCACGAGCTGATGCTCGACGCAGGTCCGGCCCGCATCGCCATAAACCAGGATGTCATCGTGATCGCGAGTATTGGCAGGATAAAATCCGACAACCGCACGTGCCTGGAGCCACTTCTCGGCAATGATCCTGTCGAGCATCGCGTTGGCATCTTCGAATAAAGACGTTGCCGCGGAACCCACGGTATTGTCACTGAGAATCTGCGGAAACTTGCCGTGAAACTCCCAGGCGTTGAAGAACGGCATCCAGTCAATGTAATCGCGCAGCAACTCGAGGTCGATATCATCGAATACTCGATTACCTGTAAATGACGGCCTTGGCGGGCTGTAAGCCTGCCAGTCGCATTCATGCTTGCGCTGTCGCGCCTCGGCAATCGACAGTTGCGGTGCAAGGCGTTTCCGGTTCGCGTGCTGCTCGCGCTTTCGCGCATAGTCGCGCCGCGTTTTGTCGATCAGCGCATCACGAGTGCCGGGTTCGATCAACGCCTGCGCAACGCCGACCGAGCGCGATGCGTCCTTGACGTAGATCACGGGACCTTCGTAGCGCGGTTCAATTTTCACGGCCGTGTGCGCCGGCGACGTGGTCGCTCCGCCGATCAGCAGCGGCAAGTCATAGTCCAATCGCTGCATTTCGCTCGCCACGTGCACCATCTCGTCGAGCGAAGGTGTGATCAGCCCTGACAGGCCGATGATGCTCGCGCCTTCACGTTTCGCAGCTTCGAGGATCCTGTTACAGGAAACCATGACACCAAGATCGATGACCTCGAAGTTGTTGCACTGCAGCACGACGCCGACAATGTTCTTGCCGATGTCGTGCACGTCGCCCTTGACGGTTGCGAGTACGATCTTGCCATTCGAACTCAGTTCACCGCCCTTCTCCTCTTCGATGAACGGCACGAGGTGGCCGACGGCTTTCTTCATGACGCGAGCGGATTTAACGACCTGCGGCAGGAACATCTTGCCGGCGCCGAACAGGTCACCCACGACGTTCATGCCAGCCATGAGCGGCCCTTCGATGACGTCGAGTGGCCGCGACGTGGCCTGGCGCGCCTCTTCGGTATCGTCGATGACGTATTCGTCAATACCGTTGACAAGCGCGTGCTCGAGCCGTTTTTCTACTCCCAGCTCCCGCCATGACAGGTCCTGTGCCCTGACCGCCGCGCCGCTGGCCTGGCCTTTGTAGTTCTCGGCAACTGCCAGCAATTTCTCGGTCGCCTGCTCGTCGCGATTGAGCACAACGTCTTCCACGGCGCCGCGCAGATCACCTGGCAGGTCCTCGTAAATGGCAAGCTGCCCGGCATTGACGATCCCCATGTCCATACCGGCACGAATCGCGTGATACAGGAATACCGAGTGAATGGCCTCGCGAACAACGTTGTTGCCGCGAAACGAAAACGACACGTTGCTCACGCCACCGCTCACGAGTGAGTGCGGCACGCTCTCCTTTATCTGCCTCGTCGCCTCGATGAAATCGAGGCCGTAGCTCGCGTGCGCCTCGATGCCTGTCGCTACGGCAAAGATGTTCGGATCGAAGATGATGTCGGCCGGGTCAAACCCGACTTTATCGACAAGCACCTCGTAAGACCGCTTGCAGATCTCAACCTTGCGCTCGATTGTGTCGGCCTGGCCCTGCTCGTCGAAGGCCATGATGATGACGGCCGCCCCGTAGTCACGGCACAAGCGCGCCTGTTCGATAAACGCGTCCTCACCTTCCTTGAGACTGATCGAGTTGACGACCGCTTTGCCCTGCACGCACTTGAGGCCCTCCTCGATCACCGTCCACCTGGAAGAGTCGATCATGACGGGAAGGCGCGCAACGTCAGGCTCTGACGCGATCAGGTTCAGGAACGTCACCATTGCCTGCTCGGAGTCGAGCATGCCCTCGTCCATATTGACGTCGATGATCTGTGCACCGTTCTCAACCTGCTGGCGCGCAACGGCAACGGCCGCCGCGTAGTCGTCGGCTTCGATCAGGCGACGGAAAATTGCGGAGCCCGTGACATTGCATCGTTCGCCGACGTTCGCGAACAGGTCGTCGGGACCAATGTTGAACGGCTCGAGCCCGGACAGGCGGCACCTGACGGGCAGTTCGGGAACGCACCTCGGCGCGACACCAGACACGGCTTTCGCAATTTCGCGAATGTGGCCGGGGCGGGTGCCGCAACAGCCGCCGACCAGATTGACAAGGCCGCTCGCCGCGAACTCACCGATCACCGCGGCCGTCTGCTCGGGTGTCTCATCGTACTCGCCGAACTCGTTCGGCAAGCCGGCGTTCGGATGTGCGCTGACGCGCGTATCAGCAAGGCGAGAGAGCTCCGCAATATACGGTCGCAACTCACTGGCCCCCAGTGCGCAGTTGAGCCCGATCATGAACGGGTTTGCGTGTCGCACTGAATTCCAGAACGCCTCCGTCGTCTGGCCCGACAGCGTGCGGCCCGAGGCGTCGGTGATCGTCCCCGAGATCATCACGGGCAGCTCAACGCCGCATGCTCGGAAGCCGCGTTTCAAACCAACGATTGCCGCCTTGGCATTGAGCGTGTCGAATATCGTTTCGACCATCAGGAAATCCACTCCGCCCTCGATCAGCGTGGTCGCAGCGACTTCATAAGTATCGGCGAGCTCGTCAAAACGAATATTGCGGAATCCCGGGTCGTTAACATCCGGCGAGATCGACGCCGTCCGGTTCGTCGGGCCGAGCACCCCCGCGACGTAGCGTGGCTTGCTGTCTTTGGCCGCCTGGGCGTCAGCGCACTCGCGTGCCAGCCTGGCTGCCGCCGTATTGAGCTCGCCGACCAGCGATTCCATGCCGTAGTCGGCCATCGACGGCGCGTTGGCATTGAAGGTGTTGGTCTCGATGATGTCCGCGCCCGCATCGAGAAACTGCCTGTGTATGTCCCGGATGACTTCCGGCCGCGTGATCGACAACAGGTCGTTGTTGCCCTTGAGATCACTGCGCCAATCGGCGAAGCGCTGGCCACGGTAGTCGTCCTCACTGAGCCCGACCGACTGGATCATCGTGCCCATCGCCCCGTCGAGCATCAGAATGCGCTCATCGAGCGCCGCCATCAGTGACCGGATTCTGTCCTTGCGTTCCATGATCGCCGCCTTATGCCGCTACCTGCCCGGGACGCACACCAAGCGCATGACAAATGGCGTAGGTCAGCTCCGAGCGATTCAGCGTATAGAAGTGAAATTCCTCGATGCCTTCCTGCTGCAGTGCCCTGACCTGCTCGATCGCAACGCTCGCGGCGATGAGTTGGCGCGTCTCGACGTCATCCTCGAGGCCTTCGAAGCGCCCGGTCAGCCACTCGGGAACCGTCGCTCCACACATCTCGGCGAAGCGCTGCAGTTGCGGGAATCGCGTTATCGGCAGGATCCCGGGAACAATCGACGACTCGATTCCGGCCGCGGCGCAGCGATCGCGAAACCGCAAGTACAGTTCGACGTCGAAAAAGAACTGCGTAATTGCCCGTGTTGCCCCAGCGTCCAGCTTGCACTTGAGGTTGTCGAGGTCGAATGCCGCATCGCGCGCTTCGGGGTGGACCTCGGGGTACGCTGCAACCGATATATCGAAGTCGGCGACCCTCTTGAGCCCCTCGACGAGGTCATTCGCGTACGCGTATCCGTCAGGTTGCGGCGCATACGGACCGCTGTCTTTGGGCGCGTCACCGCGTAACGCGACGAGGTGCCTGACGCCCATTTCCCAGTAGTCGCGCGCAATGTCATCGATCTCATCGCGACTCGCGCCGATGCAGGTCAGGTGCGGTGCCGGGGTCAGTTCGGTTTCGGCGATAATTCGCTCGACCGCGGCATGTGTTCGTTCGCGCGTCGAGCCATCGGCGCCGTAGGTCACGGAGACGAAACGCGGCCCGAGATCCGCCAGCCGTTCGATGGATTTCCACAACGTGGCCTCCATCTTCTCGGTGTTGGGCGGGAAAAATTCGAATGACACAGACGGTCGGTTTGATGAGTGGGTGTCCATGGGCATATTCCTGTCAGGCCGCCGCGGGTTCCCGTTTGATTCGGGTAGCGACGGCAAGCAGCCACGTGGGCGCTTTGTCGGGAATCGCGCGCGGCGGTGCAAGGCGCAAACCAGCATCGGCCGCCAACGCGGAAAAGTCCTGTTTGAGCGTTTCAACGACCGCATCGCGGGTATCGGCGAGCATCAGGATCCGACCGCCGGGTCGCGTCAGCCTGACGGCCTCCCTGAGCGCATGGACGGGTTCACGCGTATCGCCCATTACGTCGTCGAGAATCACGGTGTCAAATTCTTCATCGGCAAACGGCAGGGCATTCATGTCGCCCTGCCGCAACGTGCAGTTCGGCAGGCCTGCAAGCAGCACTTCGGCTCGCGCAAGCCGACGGGCATCGGGATCGATGTCGACGCCCACGACACGCTGCGCACGCGACGCGAGCAGTTTGAGCAAGCGGCCCTGGCCGCAGCCGATATCGAGCAGGTCGCCCAGCGGCGTCGCCACGGTCAGCTCAACGAGCGCGCGGTGTAGCATCCGGTCCGATGCGTCGGCCGGGTCGCTTACGTCATGCAGACGCAGCGCTCGCAGGCCTTCGAGGTCGGCCTTGAACTGCGGCTCGTCATCGGGCAGCAGTGCGCGCAAGCGCCGCCGAGTTGCAGCCTTACCACCCTGGGTGGGTACCCGGTAGTACACGAAGTGACCGTCGCGAAATCGCTCCAGCAGCTCGGCGGCACAAAGCTGCTTGAGGTGCTGGGAGACTCGCGGCTGGCTTTGCCTGATCACCGCGGTCAGTTCCGATACGCTGCACTCGGCGGCGCTACACAGCACAAAGATCCTGGCTTTCGTGGGATCGCCGAGGGCTTTGAACTGGCGCAGCAACTTGTCCGTGGATGCCTTCATATAAAAATATAAATATTTTTTAATATTTAGGGCCGAATAGTATAACCCATTTTGATGAGCAGGTGTCGCCAGGCCTATTGAATCGAGTCGGGGGCGGAGAAGACATTACCCGAAAACAGTCGCTCGACGTCGACGGCAGCGTAGAGCCAGCGCCGCCCGCAGTATTCGCAGATGACCTCAATGTCGCCGTGCTCCTCGAGCGCTGCTCGCGCTTCGCGTTCGCCGAGCATCCTGAGCACGTCTTCGGTCTTGCGCGCCGTGCAGCGGCACCGGAAGTCAACTTCGCGCGCACGATAGACACGCACGTCGTCCTCGGCGAACAGCCTGCCGATCAATCCCATGCCGGCCTCGCCGGCGAAATCGTTGCAGGTCAATGTCGCCGCCAGGATGTGCAGTCGGTTCCAGTCATCCTCGTCGATCGGTTGCCCCGGGACCTGCTGCAGAAGCAGGCCGCCAGCGACGGCTTCGTCGGCAACGAGCGCTATATGGCTTGGCACTTGCGCCGAACGCGCAAAGTAATGCTCGAGACTGGCCGCCAGCGACTCATCGTTGATTTCGACAATGCCCTGGTAGGGTCGCTCGCCGGCATCGACCGTCACGGCGCAATGCGAGTCGCCCGTCAGCTCGGCAAAATCGCCGGCTACCTGGCTGCCGTCGACCGATGCCATGCCGCGCAGCTCGAGATTGCTCGTACACTGCATGACGAGCATGCGCAGCCGTGCGCCACCCTGGACTTGCAGTGTTATCGCGCCGTCGAACTTGAGGCTTTGCGCGATCAGTCCCGTGGCCGCGGCGGCGTGCCCGAGCGTCTCGGTAACGAGCGAGTCGTAATCGTGGTCGCGCAGCATGCGCCGCCAGGATCGCGACAGGTGAATCAACGCGCCCCGGACCGGGATCGACTCGAAGCCGAACGGTATGACGCTGTCAGCGGACATATTAGTCGCTGAGTTTCTGTTTTAGGATCTGGTTGACCTGCCCGGGATTGGCCTGGCCGCGGGTTTCCTTCATGACCTGGCCCACGAAGAAGCCGATCAGCTTGTCCTTGCCGGCTTTGTACTCGGCGGCCTGCCCGGGATGCGCATCGATCACCTTGTCGACGACGGCTTCGATCGCCGAACTGTCGGTGATCTGCTTGAGGCCCTTTGAGTCGATGACCTCGTCCGCGCTGCCCTCGCCGTCCCACATCGCCTCGAACACCTGTTTCGCAATCTTGCCCGATATCGTGTTGTCCTCGATACGTGTCAGCAGGCCCGCCAGCGCTTCCGCCGACACCTTGCTCTCGGCAATGTCGAGCCCATCGCGGTTCAGAGCGCCCGACAGGTCGCCCACGACCCAGTTGGCCACCAGCTGTGGTTTCGCGTCGGTCGCACCCGCGGTCGCCTCGTAAAAATCTGCGACCGGCCGTGAGTTCGTAAGGATAGCCGCGTCGTCAGCCTTCAACTGGTATTCCTCGATGAAGCGTTGGCGCTTTGCGTCGGGCAATTCGGGCAATTCCAGCCGGACGGCCTCGATGTATTCGGCGCTGATCTCAACGGGCAGCAGATCAGGGTCAGGGAAGTAACGGTAGTCGTTGGCCTCTTCCTTGGAACGCATCGGCCGCGTCTCATCCTTGTCTGAATCGTACAGGCGGGTCTCCTGGACGACGGCTCCGCCATCTTCGATAACATCGATCTGGCGCTCGATCTCGAAGTTGATGGCTTTTTCGACGAAGCGGAACGAGTTCAGGTTCTTGAGCTCGGTGCGCGTACCGAGCGCTTCCTGTCCGCTAGGCCGTACTGAAATATTGGCGTCGCAGCGGAATGAGCCTTCCTGCATGTTGCCATCCGAAATGCCGAGGTAGCGCACGATCGAATGTATCTTGCGCATGTAAGCGACAGCTTCTTTCGCCGAGCGCATGTCAGGCTCGGAGACAATTTCGAGCAGCGGCGTGCCGGCGCGATTCAGGTCGATACCCGACGACTGGTCGAGCCCTTCATGGATCGACTTGCCGGCGTCCTCCTCGAGGTGCGCCCGCGTAATACCGATGCGTTTCTCATTGCCCTCAGCGTCCGTAATGAAGAGTTCGCCGCGCCCGACGATCGGCAACTCGTACTGGCTGATCTGGTAGCCCTTTGGCAGGTCCGGATAGAAGTAATTCTTGCGGGCGAACACGGAGCGCGGCGCGACCGTCGCGTTGACGGCAAGGCCGAACATCGCCGCCATGTGCACGACCTCTTCGTTGAGGACCGGCAGGACTCCGGGGTAGCCAAGATCCACGAGGCAGGCCTGCGTATTGGGCTCGGCGCCGTAGGCCGTGGACGCTCCCGAGAAGATCTTCGAGCGGGTCGCAAGCTGTGTGTGGACCTCCAGGCCGATGACGACTTCCCAGCCGGCGCTCATTGGAAAGCCTCCGGACAGGCCGTATGCCAGTCGGTCACCTGCTGGTACTGGTGAGCGAAACGCAGCAGCGTCGATTCCTCGAAATGGTGTCCGACGAGGTGCAGGCCAACGGGCAGGCCGTTGACGAAACCGCAAGGCACCGACATGCCGGGCAGGCCGGCGAGGTTGGCGCCGATCGTGTAGATGTCGTTGAGGTACATCGTGATCGGGTCGTCGACTTTCTCACCGATCCTGAACGCCGGCGTGGGCGCGGTCGGGCCTGCAATCACGTCGACGTCGGCGAAGGCCTTCTTGAAATCGTCGGCGATCAGGTGTCTTACCTGCTGAGCCTTCAGGTAATACGCATCGTAGTAGCCCGCCGAAAGAACATAGGTACCCGTCATGATGCGGCGCTTGACCTCGTCACCGAAGCCCTCACCGCGACTGCGGCAGTACATATCCAGGAGGTCCTCGGCGTTTTCGGCCCGATGTCCGAAACGCACGCCGTCGAAGCGTGAAAGATTGGAAGAGCACTCGGCGGGTGCAACGACGTAGTAAGTCGGCACCGAGAAGTCGATGTTCGGCAGGTCGACCTCTATGGCCTCTGCGCCCAGCGACTCGATGACGGCGATCGCATCCCGGACCCGGTCACCGCAGTCGGGGTCCAGTCCCTCGTCAAAGTGCTGTCGAACAATGCCAACTTTCAAGCCCTTTATCGACTCGTTGATGCCGCCTACGTAGTCGGGCACGGGATGATCGATGGACGTCGAGTCGCGTTCGTCGAAACCCGCCATGACGCCGAGCACGCGCGCCGCGTCTTCGGCCGTTCGCGCGATAACGCCGGCCTGGTCGAGGCTCGACGCGAACGCGATCATGCCGTAACGCGACACACGACCGTAGGTCGGCTTGATCCCGACCGTGCCGGTCAACGCGGCCGGCTGGCGAATCGAGCCACCCGTATCAGTTCCCGTTGCCGCGGGCACCAGGCGTGCTGCCACAGCTGCTGCCGAACCACCGGACGAGCCTCCGGGCGTACATTCGAGGTCCCAGGGGTTGCGAACCGGCCCGTAAAAGCTCGTCTCGTTTGACGAACCCATGGCAAATTCGTCCATGTTGGCTTTACCCAGCACGACCGCGCCTGCTCTCGCCAGCCTTTCGACCACGGTCGCGTCGTACGGGGAAATAAACTCGTCAAGCATCCTCGAACCGCAACTGGTCTTGACGCCCTGAGTGCAGAATATGTCCTTGTGCACAATCGGCAGACCGTTCAGCGCGCCGCCCTGCCCTGATGCCCGCGCCGCGTCCGCCGCGGCCGCCGCCGCCAGCGCCTCCTCGCCGGTCACGGTCACAAAAGCGTTGAGCGTGTCATCGTGCGCCGCAATGCGCGCGAGCAGCGCCTCGGTCAGTGCAACCGAAGTGAATTCACCGCTGTCCAGACCGGCTATGAGCTCGGTCATCGATTTCGCGTGCATATCCATCATTCAATGACTTTTGGGACCAGATACAGCCCGCCCGAAACGGATGAGGCGTTTTGCTGGTAACGATCGCGGTTGTCGGTCTCGATAACCGCGTCGGGGCGCAGTCGCTGGGCCACGTCCAGGGGGTGCGCCATCGGCACGACACCCTCGGTGTCGGCTTCGGACAGATGATCGACAAAATCGACGATCTTGGAGAGCTTTTTGACGCTCTCGGCGTATTCGTCATCGCTGAGTTCGAGCCGTGCCAGCCTGGCTATGTGCTGAACCTGATCTTTGCTAAGAGACACTGTCGTTTCCGGCGCGTTTGAGCTGCTAATTCCGAGGGCACGCAATAATACACGCCGCCTTGTGCAAAGTCGTGCGCATTGTTAGATTACGCCGTTAATCTGCTATCGAGTCCCGCCCCACATGTTCAAGAATATCCTGGGTTATTTTTCCAATGACCTGTCCATTGATCTTGGCACGGCAAATACCCTGATTTATTCGCGAGGGCACGGCATCGTACTCGATGAACCCTCGGTGGTGGCTATTCGAGAGGATTCGGGACGCGGCGGCCGCATCGTTGAGGCCGTGGGCGCCGAAGCCAAGAACATGCTGGGCCGCACACCGGGCAATATCACGGCGATTCGGCCGCTCAAGGATGGCGTAATTGCCGACTTTACGGTCACCGAGAAGATGCTGCAGCACTTCATCAGGAAGGCGCACCAGTCGCGCTACTTCCGGCCGAGCCCTCGCGTGCTCATTTGCGTCCCGTACGGCTCGACGCAGGTTGAGCGCCGCGCGATCCGCGAATCGGCAGAAGGCGCCGGGGCACGAAAGGTACACCTTATTGATGAGCCGATGGCGGCGGCTATCGGCGCTGGCATGCCCGTACATGAAGCGCGCGGCTCGATGGTGCTCGACATCGGGGGTGGAACCTCGGAGGTTGCGGTCATCTCCCTGAACGGCATCGTCTACGCGGCATCGGTCAGGATCGGCGGTGACCGATTCGACGAGGCCATCACGAACTACGTGCGCCGGAACTATGGCATCCTGATCGGCGAAGCGACGGCAGAGCGCATCAAGCACGAAATCGGCTCGGCGTTCCCGGGCCAGGAAGTGCTCGAGATTTCGGTCAAGGGCCGTAATCTTTCCGAAGGCGTGCCACGCAGCTTCACGCTGAATTCCAACGAGATTCTCGAAGCGCTGCAGGAACCGCTGCAGGGCATTGTGGGCGCGGTCAAGGAGGCGCTCGAGCAGACGCCGCCTGAACTGGGCGCCGATGTCGCTGAACGCGGCATCGTATTGACGGGCGGTGGTGCCATGCTACGCGACCTCGACAAGCTGCTCATGGAGGAGACCGGGTTACCCGTCGTCATCGCCGACGACCCGCTTACCTGTGTCGCGCGAGGCGGCGGCCGGGTCATCGAACTCATCGACGAACACGGGCCCGCGGTATTCGGCCTGGAGTAAATGGTCGCATCCCGGGGAAATAACAGTAATCCGGCCCGAATCCCGGCGCTGGGTATCCGGGTCATTGCTCTCATGCTCATCAGCATCCTGCTGATGTACTTCGACCACCGCCAGAATCACCTCGACACTGTTCGCAAGGCAATCGGCGTTGCGGTCTACCCGCTGCAGCTCATTGTCGATGCTCCTGTGCGCTTCTGGGAGTGGCTCGGTGAGTCGACCACGTCGCGTAATGAACTGCAGCTCGAGGTCGGTCGCCTCAAGGTGGAGCGACTGCTCACGAATGCGCGGCTGCAGCGCCTGACGGCGCTCGAGGCCGAGAACGCTCGTCTCAGAGCGCTGCTGGACGCACGTACGACGGTGCGCGACGAGGTTCGCGTCGCCGAGATAATGGCGGTCGATGCCAACCCGTACGAGCACAACCTCATAATCGACATCGGCAGTCAGGACGGTGTTTACGACGGCCAGGCCATCGTCGACGCGGACGGCGTCGTCGGCCAGGTCATCGCAACCGGCGTCATGACAGCGCAGGCCGTGTTGATCAGCGATACGGATCATGCGCTGCCTGTCGAAGTCAATCGCAACGGCCTGAGGACGATCGCGGTCGGCACAGGCGATATCGACCGGCTTGACCTGCCTTTCCTGCCCAACAATGCCGACATACAGGCCGGCGACCTGCTCATCACATCAGGCCTGGGCGGCACTTTTCCGGCCGGTTACCCGGTCGCCGTCGTCGATTACGTCACGCGCATGCCGCAGCAACCCTTTGCCGACGTCACGGCGACCCCTGCAGCAGCCCTCGACCAGGTTCGCGAAATCATGCTCATCTGGTCGGCGCCTGAGGAAGACGACCAATGAGCAGGGACAAAGCCTCTCGCCGCCTCCCCGTCATCGTGACGCTGCTCGTCGGCCTGATGCTGACGATAATGCCGCTGCCCGAGAGTATCGAGTCGTTTCGGCCGGACTGGCTGGCACTGCTGATCATATTCTGGGC
>Ga0265309_10000280_pt1 | contig 19282 bp, 21 predicted proteins | sample Helome_FD_192492 | JGI IMG/M metagenome (GOLD analysis project Ga0265309, IMG submission 192492) | Marine sediment microbial communities from subtidal zone of North Sea - Hel_20160524 (Illumina Assembly) | ecosystem: Environmental > Aquatic > Marine > Subtidal zone > Sediment ...
CATGGCGGCGACTAATGACGGCAAGGCGGTTCTCGCCGAAAACGCGGTTACCGGTCAGGGCTTGCCGGCCTACGGTACCCAGGTGCTGATGAACGTCATCAACGGGGTTGGCGCCTTGCCGGCCCGGAATATGCGCGATGTCGGTTTCGAGGGTGCGGAAAATATATCTGCCGAGGCGATGGCCGAGCCGCGCAAGAGTGACGGCAAGCCGAACCTGACCACGAATGGTGCCTGTTTCAGCTGCACCATCGCCTGTGGTCGGATCTCCACGGTCGACCCGACCCATTTTTCGGTCAAGGATAAACCGCAGTACCAGGGTGCTTCTGGTGGTCTCGAGTATGAGGCGGCCTGGGCGCTTGGAGCAGATACCGGGGTCGACGATCTTGATGCGCTGACCTATATCAATTTCCTGTGCAACGAAGACGGCATGGACCCGATCACCTACGGCGCAACCGTTGCCGCGGCCATGGAAATGTTCGAAGACGGGGTTATCACAACCAAGGAAACGGGCGGAATCGAGCTCAAGTTCGGTGATGCCGAGGCGTTTGTCGCGATCACCGAGCAATTTGTCACCGGTGAGGGTTTTGCCAGGGATCTTGGAATGGGTTCAAAGCGACTCTGCGAAAAGTACGGTAAGCCGGACCTGTCGATGACAGTCAAGGGCCAGGAGTTCCCGGCCTACGACCCGCGCGGTATTCAGGGTATCGGCCTCGCCTATGCCACTTCAAACCGTGGTGCCTGCCATCTCAGGGGATATACCATAGCCTCCGAGGTGTTGGGTATCCCGGTCAAGACCGAGATGAACGATACCGACGGCAAGGCTGAGCTGGTCAAGGCTTTCCAGGATGCGACCGCACTGGTTGATTCTGCTGGCTTGTGCGTCTTCACCACCTTTGCATGGGGCATGGATAATATTGCGCCGCAAATCGATGCCGCCTGTGAAGGCGACTGGAGCGTCGAGAATTGCCTTGAAACCGGGGAGCGTATCTGGAACATGGAACGCCTGTTCAACGAGGCCGCCGGCTTTACAGCCGACGATGACAAGTTGCCCAAGCGCCTGCTCAAGGAGGTCATCAAGCATGGCCCAACCGAGGGGCAGGTAAATCGACTCGGCGAAATGCTGCCCAAGTACTACGAGGCCAGGGGCTGGACCGCGGACGGCAAGATTCCGGACGAAACCCGTCAGCGACTGTCGCTTTAATCAACTACCCCCTGTCGCCATGCGGCAGGGGGTTCAAACCAAAGGCACTGAATCATGCAACACGTAATCGTCGGTGCAGGGCCTGCTGGCGTCGTCGCCGCTGAAACCCTGCGCAAGCTCGACCCGGACGCGGGCATCACCATAATCGGGGATGAACCCGAGCCACCTTATTCACGCATGGCGATACCCTATTTCCTGATCGATAACATTAAGGAATCGGGGAGTTACCTGCGCGACCCGGAAAAACACTTCAAGGCGCAGAATATCGAGATCGTCCAACAACGCGTCGACAAGATAGAGGCCAAGGCCAAGAAACTAAGTCTAGCCGATGGCAGTTCCCGGGATTACGACAAGCTGTTGATCGCGACCGGTTCGCATCCGATCAGCCCGCCTATCCCAGGTCTGGATTTACCGCAGGTGCATTCCTGCTGGACGCTCGAAGACGCACGCAACATTATCAAGCTGGCACAGTCGGGATCCAACGTGGTATTGATTGGCGCCGGATTTATCGGTTGCATCATACTCGAGGCCCTGGTCAAGCGCGGTGTGCATCTCGCGGTCGTTGAAATGGGTAACCGCATGGTGCCGCGGATGCTCGACGAAAAAGCGGGCGGCCTGCTCGAAACCTGGTGCAAGAACCAGGGCATCGATGTGCATACCTCCTGCAGCGTCGATGGAATTGAAGCGGCTGCCGACAACCAGACCGAGGTTAGCCTGAGCGACGGCAGTAAGTTAAATGCGGCCCTGGTGATTACCGCGACCGGGGTCAAGGCGAATACAGACCTGGTAGAAGGTGCCGATATCAATATTGACCAGGGCATACTGGTGAATCGGCGTATGCAGACCAGCAATCCGGATATCTATGCCGCGGGTGACGTGGCCCAGGGTGTTGATTTTTCTACCGGTAATTTCGAAGTGCAGGCAATTCAGCCCACCGCAACCGATCATGGGCGCATCGCTGCGCTGAACATGGCGGGCAAAGGCGATGAACACCAAGGCACGCTCAACATGAATGTGCTCGATACGGTCGGCCTGATTTCATGCTCGTTTGGCCTGTGGATGGGGGTTGACGGTGGTGACAGCGCCGAGCTCTACAATCCGGACGAATTTCAGTATATCAACCTGCAATTCGATGGTGATCACCTGGTCGGCGCGAGTACCGTCGGCAAGACCCAGCACGTCGGCGTGCTGCGTGGGCTGATCGAATCGAAAATTCATCTCGGTGACTGGAAAAACCGGCTGATGCAGGATCCGACCGCGATCATGGAAGCCTATGTCGCCTGTACCCAGGAACTTTCTTATTCCTAACTCAAGATGAACGTCAGCATCGAGTTTTATGCGTCGTTGATGAAGTACCTGCCGCCCGGCAAGAGCCGCTTCAGGCGCGAGATCAAGGTCGATGACGGTCTCAGGCTCAGCCGTCTGATCGAGCAGTACCACATCTCGCCCGAGGAAGCGCACCTGGTGCTTGTCAACGGGCTTTTCGTCTGCCGCGAAGACCGTGCCGAACGTGAACTGGTTGAAGGCGATGTTATATCAATTTGGCCACCCGTTGCAGGTGGCTGAACAGCATGCCGGATGAAACCCTGGTCGAGTATGAAATGGGATACGGTGCCAATGAATTTGGCAATGTTCTGAATGGACCTTTCAGTGGTGAGAAATCTAGTTATCGCTGTAACGAAATCGATCGCCACCACTGGTCGGTCGAACAAGCGGGCGAATCCTTTATACTGGCGATCATGGTCACCGAAAAACCACCGCGTAAACTCGGTTTGTTTAAACTGCCTGTGCTAGCGGTAAAGTTCAGCTTTACCGATACTGACACGGTCTTGCGCGACCAGTTTTTCCATCGTTTTCACCAGTACTTTCACAAGGGGGGCGGATGAATCAGGAGCAAAAGGACCGTTTTGCTCGTCATATTCGCTTGCCGCAGATCGGTGAAAAAGGGCAACAGGCAATTCTCGATGCGAGTGCGCTGATCGTTGGCGTCGGTGGTCTTGGATCACCCGCGGCCATGTACCTGGCCGCGGCAGGAATCGGCAAGCTCATTCTGAGCGATTACGATGTCGTCGAAACCTCAAACCTGCAGCGCCAGATTATCCACAACAACAGCTCGGTTGGGGAAAACAAGGTCGATTCGGGTCGGCAAACGGTCAAGGGACTGAATCCCGACTGCGAAGTCGACGTCATCGGCTACCAGCTCGACGGCGAAGAGTTGAAACAAACCATCGATTCGGTCGATATCGTACTCGACTGCAGTGACAATTACCCGACCCGTTTCGAAGTCAATCGCTACTGCGTCGAAACTGCGACGAGGCTGGTTACCGGGGCGGCGATCCGGCTCGAGGGCCAGATCATGAATTATCAACCCGAGGCCAACAGCGCCTGTTACCAGTGCCTTTATTCGCAGGCCTACGGCGCCGAGGAATCCTGTGAACTAGAGGGCGTGCTGGGTCCCGTGGTTGGTGTTATCGGCACTTTGCAGGCCGTGCAAACGCTGCTGATTCTCGCCGGGCAGGGTGAGGGGTTGGTGAATCGCCTGTTGTTGTTTGATGCTTTCGCGATGGAATGGCAGTCTGTAACCCTGCCCAAAAACCCCAATTGCCCGGTCTGCAATAAATCCTGACGTCACCTCGGCACAAGCGCGGATCCTGTAACCAGCCGTAAGATAAGTTTTCCGTTAGCACGAAATGACTGCAATTTCTGGTAGTCGAGATGACGGATTACTTTGCCAGATAAAAATCCGTGTAGATAAATTCTGCTATCGCTTCGACATCGTTGATATCGAGAACCGGGATTTTAATGTCGTCAGGTGGACTGTCATCGCAGGCAAGCGCGATCACCGATGTATCATTCTGGTATAGGAAAGGCTTGCCCATGGTCCCGCGATGCAATTCTATTTTTGGAAAATGGATGTCTTTGTAGCCTTCGACCAGGATGATGTCGGCACGCTCGGTATCAAGCGAGTCGATAATCTGCTGCAGGTCCGGTTCCGCTGACGGCGCGTCAAACTCGGTAATTAGCGCCATTCGCGTGGTGGTGCAGATCACGGTCTGGTCGGCGCCGGCTTTACGTAATTCATAGCTGTCCTTGCCGGGGAAGTCGAGCTCAAAATGATGGTGGGCATGCTTGATCACTGAAACCCGCAAACCGCGCGCCTTGAGCAGTGGAATGAGTTGACGCAGCAGGGTGGTTTTGCCGGTGCCGCTGTAAGCGCTAAAGCCGAGAATGGGTATCGAGGCCTTCAAGGTTGGTCCTGTAACAATTGCTGATCCGCTGGCGTATTGATATTGCGAAACATGTCGGCGCAATCGGAAAAGTCGGTTTGTACAAAGTCATATAGCGCATACCAGCGATCGATCTTGCGGTCGCCACTATCGAGAAACTCGATCAGGCCTGGTAGTAAATCAACCCGGATCAGCGCGTGCACCGGTTGCAGCCGGTCGCCGTCGAAAGCGACATGAATAGGAGCACGATTTTGCCCGTAACTGGTGATGAAACGAGCCACGTAATCTTCTACCAGCAGCGGGCTGTCACAGGGCAGCGTCACGATAAAATCCGTAGTGACCCTATCCATCGCGCTGGCAAAGCCAGCAAGCGGTCCCTGGTAGTCGGCCAGCTGGTCGGTGATCACCGGGTAACCCAATTCCTGGTAGCGTTGCTGATTGCGATTTGCATTGATAATAATCTCAACCGATTGCTGCTCGAGCTTGTCGATTAAAACTGATACCAGAGGCTTACCGTTGAACTCGATCAGGCCCTTGTCCTGCCCACCCATACGCCTGCCCTGACCGCCGGCGAGAATCACCGCGGTAATGTCCCGGGTACCGATATTCATCGTTTTTTGGACTGGCGCACCGAATCGAGTTCAACCACGTCGGAAGCCCCGATATCATCCGTTTGGATTCGATGTTCCTGCAAGTGCAGCTTACTGGTCGCGAGCTCGCTGAAAACTCCGGGATCGTGAGTCACGATGACGATTGCAGTGCTGCTATCGCGAAACTCGTGCAGCATTTGCAGGGTGCGTTCCCGACTTTCGCTGTCGAGGTTTGCGGTTGGTTCGTCGAGCAACAGGATTTGCGGGTGGCACAGGCGAGCGCGCGTTAGCGCGACGCGCTGTTTTTGCCCACCCGAGAGCGACGCCGCGGATTGGGATTCGAGGCCTTCGAGGCCGGCCCAGCTAATCGCCTTTTGAACACTGGATTCTCGATCGGCGAGCGCCGGGTTAAGCCGCGCGGCGTATTCGATATTGCGCAGCAAGCTGCCGGCGAACATGTAGGGTTGCTGGTGCAGGTACATGACGGTTTTCAGCAGGCGTTTGCGTTGTCGGCGCCAGGGTTCAGGGCTCGCATCATCGAGGCTGATTTCGCAATGATCTGGTTTTTCGAGACCCGCAATGATACGTAACAGGGTCGTTTTTCCGGCCCCGTTATTACCGGTGATAACGATACAGTCATAACTGGCAATACTGATCGCGGTCTGGTCGAGCACCAGGTTACTGCCATAACTTTTGCTGATGTCACGAAAGCCGATGCGGAAATTTTCAATCATGGGTTGATACTGCCTTTTCCCTGTACGTACTGCAATAGGCTGTTAAGCAGAAAGGCGAGAAACAATAATACTATGCCAAGCGCAATACCCTCGGCGAAAGCACCTTTGCTGGTTTCGAGTGCAATCGCGGTCGGAATGTTACGGGTGTAGTGTGCAATATTGCCGCCGAGCATCATCGATGCGCCAACCTCTGAAATGATTCGTCCATAACCGGCGAGCAAGGCCGCCATCAAACCGAAACGGATTTCGTAGAGCACGGTAAAAAATGCCCGCAGTCGATTTGCGCCGAGCGTACGCGCGGTTTCCCAGGCGGCGCGGTCGGCGGCCTGCAGCGAAACATGCGCCATGCAGACCAGGATTGGCAGGCATAGTAAAAATTGACCCAGCCCCATCGCGGTCTGGGTAAACAGGAGTTTGAAATCACCCATCGGTCCCTGGCGTGAAAGGATGATAAAAAGCGTCAGGCCAATGACTACCGCGGGCACCGATAAAAAGGTATTAAACAGCGATATCAGGAAACGCCTTCCCGGAAAGCTGCCGTAAGCCAGCGTGAAAGCAATCACCAGTGCGGGTGGAACTGCGGCCAGGATCGCCATGGTTGAAACCCGAAAAGATATACCAACAATTTCCCAGATTTCGGGATTACCACTGAACAACAGTCGGAAGGCTTCAGCGGTACTGGCAAGCAAAACATCCATGGCTAGCTGGCGTTACCCGCCGAAGGCACAAACAATTGCTGGCCCTTGATCTTGAACTCGCCAATCATCTTCTGTGCCGCGGGTGACGTCATCCATTTGATCAGCTTGCTGGCGCCCGCATAATTTGCGTCGGGGTGCCGTTCGGGATTAACCGCGATGATGCCGTAAGGGTTAAACAGCGGTGGGTCATCTTCGAACAGCAGCTGGATCTCCAGCTTGGATTCATAGGCGAGCCAGGTACCGCGATCGGTCATGGTGTAACCGTCGACCTCGTTAGCAATCTGCAGGGTTTTGCCCATGCCCTGGCCGACCTCGCGATACCAGCTACCGCCGGGCGATTTACTACTGCTCTTCCATAAAATGAGTTCACGCTTGTGGGTTCCTGAATCATCCCCGCGTGAGATAAATGGTTGTTTGCTGGCATGAATGTGTTGCAGGACCTCGGCCACGGAATTGCTTTTGGATGCCCCGGCGGGATCTGTTTCAGGACCGACTATAATGAAATCGTTATACATGACGTCGGCTCTGTCGACCCCGTGTCCTGCGTCGACAAATGCATCCTCGGCGGTTCGCGCATGCACCAGTACGATGTCGACATCGCCCTCGCGACCAAGGCGCAGGGCCTTGCCGGTGCCTACCGCGATCAGGTGAACCTCGATTCCGCTTTCCCCGGTAAATTTCGGCAACAGAAAATCCATCAGGCCGGAGTTCGCAGTACTGGTCGTGGTTGCGAGTCGAATCAGTGATTCATCGGCCGATGCCTGGCTCATGACCAGTAAACTGACAGCCATAAGAAGCGCTTTCCGAATCATTTATAAAATCCTTGATACTAGTGATCCAAAGGGAGTGCAGTGTATCAATCCGCACTGGATCGCGTCGAATTTTCGTTGGGATGATCAATCCAAAGCAGGTAAACTGATTGGCCCAGAACAATTATTCCGAGGTCACAATGGATGAAGAAGCCCTGAATATGTCGATACGCAAATTTCTGAAGAAAGTGGGTATCACATCGCAACGGGAAATCGAACGCGCGATTGACCAGGCCAATACCGAGGACCGCCTGGACGGAAATCCGGTCAGAGTCAAGATCACGCTGGAATGTGACCTGATCGATGACGCATTGTCGATTGAAGATGAAATCAGGTATTAACGGTCGCCGCTTATGAGTCAGGATCGTGAATTCTTGCCGCTTAATATCGCGGTATTGACAGTTTCGGATTCACGCGACGAGGCGAGCGACAAGTCTGGCGCGTTGTTGGTCAAATTCCTCACTGACGCGGGGCACCGGCTCGCTGAAAAAGCGATCGTGCCGGATGACAAGTATCGTATTCGTGAAGTCATCTCGCGCTGGATTGTCGATGAATCCATGCAGGTGGTTTTAACCACCGGTGGAACCGGTGTTACCGGTCGTGACGGTACCCCGGAAGCAGTCACGCCATTGCTTGACAAGGTCATCGATGGATTCGGTGAAACCTTCCGTAGCCTTTCATACCAGACAATTGGCACCTCGACCCTGCAGTCGCGAGCCATAGCGGGCGTGGCTAACGGTACTTACGTATTTTGTCTGCCCGGTTCCTCGGGAGCCTGCAAAGATGCCTGGACGCAATTGATCAGCAGCCAGCTCGATTATCGCACTCGGCCCTGTAACCTGGTCGAACTGATGCCAAGATTACGCGAAACATAGAATTTCGATCGCCCCGGGGCTCAGTCTGGAGAGTGACGACTATCCTTGCTGCTACGCTGTGGTCTTACTGGCGGCACTTGATCGAACTCGATCAGTTCACCTCCATGGTAAACCAGAAAATGTCGGCCCTTGGCGCGTGCGATCAGGGTCACGCCGACCTTCTGCGCGATTTCGAGACCCATCGCGGTGATACCGGAACGCGATAGCAGTACCGGGATTTCCATCAATGCAACCTTGATGACCATTTCCGAGGTCAGGCGTCCGGTGGTGTAGAAGAGTTTGTCGTGACCCACGAGATCGTTGAGCCACATGTAGCCCGCGATGGCGTCGACGGCATTGTGACGGCCGACGTCTTCGATAAACTGTTCGATGCCTTGCGCCTCACTGCATAATGCGCAACCGTGCACGGCACCGGCGTTTTTGTAAATTTCGTTATACTCGTTGAGCTTGTTCAACAGGGCGTAAATCGACGATTGCTTCAGTGCCGGCTGCGGCAGCGATATCTCGTCGATGTTTTCCATCAAGTCACCAAACACCGTGCCCTGGCCGCAGCCGGTGGTGACCGTTTTTTTGGCCAGTTTTTTATCGAGGTTTTCGACACCGTCATGCGTGGTAATCGCGACCGCCTCGACTTCCCAGTCGACCTGGATCGCCTTGATTGCTTCGATATCCTCAATCATGCGCTGGTTGCGCAGCCAGCCCAGGATCAGTAACTCGGGGTGATTGCCAAGCGTCATCAGGGTTACGATTTCGCGCTTGTCGAGATAGATGGTGAGCGCACGTTCGACGGCTATCGCGCCTTCAACCGATTCATTGAATTCGTTACGGGCGATGACGTTGGCGGTGGCCTTGAGGCCGGCGTTACTCAGTTGGGGAAGGCGTCGCTGCGGGGCGGAAGTCATGAATAGTCCCTTGGCTAGAAGGTACTAGCCTCCGGTGAGGTTCATGTGACGCAGCAGAACTTCCTGGGAATTGAGGTTGAAATCGTGGCCCTTCGGCTTGATTTGCATCGAGTCGATAATCGCCTGTTCGAGTGCTCCCGAGTCGCCCGGATTGGCGCGAATGACGCGACGCAGATCCAGCGAATGTTCCTGGCCCAGGCAAAGCAGCAGACGACCTTCTGCAGTCACGCGAACGCGGTTACAGGATTCGCAGAAATTATGGCTGTGCGGAGAAATAAAGCCGACCCGGGCATTGTCATGCCCCGTTAACTGGTAATAACGGGTCGGGCCAGCCGTTGTCATGGTGCTTGGTATCAGTTCAAAGTGCTGTTCCAGATCTTCGAGAATCTGATCGCTCGAGTAGTAGGCAACCGCACGGTCGTGATGATCGTTCTGGCCCAGCGGCATTTCCTCGATGAAGCTGATGTCGATGCTGCGGTCGATGCAGAAATTGACCAGGTCGACAATTTCGTCGTGGTTATGGTTTCTCAGGACCACGGTATTGATCTTGATCTGTTCAAAGTCACAGGCGATCGCGGCGTCGATGCCGTTGAGTGTTTTCTTGAGGTCACCGACCCGGGTCATGGCGCGAAAGCGTTCCGGGCGCAACGTATCCAGGCTGACGTTGATGCGCGTCACCCCGGCGTCTTTCAACGGGCGTGCATATTTTTCGAGCTGGGTCGCATTGGTGGTAAGCGTCAGGTCGCGCAACCCCTCTGTGGCCCCGAGGTTGTTGAACAATTGCAGGATATTCTGACGTACCAGCGGCTCACCACCGGTGATACGGATCTTGTCGACACCGAGCTTGATGAAGGCATGCCCAACGCTCTCCATTTCCTCAAGCGTCAACAGTTGCGTGCGTGGCACGAACTTCATTTTTTCGGGCATGCAGTAAACACAGCGCAAGTCGCAGCGGTCGGTTACCGACAGGCGAACGTAGCTGACGGTGCGCCCGAAGCGGTCGATGAGCTGATTCTGTGAGGTTGTGTCGGTCATTGGACGAACCATTCTAGCAACGTTTTAGACAATTAGAAACGGCAGAATCGATAGGGTCTTTCGCCGGTTTATGGGGAACTTTGCCTTACTGGTACAGCAAATTAAAATGGCTGGCACTAGCCCGGAACTCGGCGCTCCATATACTTTTGCGCTTTCTTAACCACACAGGTAGTAGTGATGTTGATAGGCGTTCCCAAGGAAATCAAAAACCACGAGTATCGCGTCGGTATGGCACCCGCAAGCGTGCGCGAGGCGATAAAGCATGGCCACCAGGTTATGGTAGAAACCAATGCCGGAGAGGGAATCGGGGTAAATGATGCCGAGTACGAAAAAATCGGCGCGCAGGTTGCAGATACCGCCGAGGAGATATTTGCCAGCGCCGAGTTGATCGTTAAGGTTAAGGAGCCACAGGCTGGCGAGCGCGCGATGCTGCGCGAAGGCCAGGTTTTATTCACCTATTTGCACCTGGCGCCCGATCCGGAGCAGACCAAAGACCTGATTGAAAGTGGTGCGATCTGTATTGCTTATGAAACCGTCACATCGCCCCATGGTGGGCTGCCCTTACTGGCGCCGATGTCCAAGGTGGCGGGACGCATGGCGATCCAGGCCGGTGCCTATTGCCTCGAACATCCGCACGGCGGCCTCGGCATGCTGCTCGGTGGCGTACCCGGTGTCGATCCAGCCAAGGTTGTGATCCTGGGTGCCGGCGTGGTCGGCACGCATGCCACGCATATTGCGGTTGGTATGGGTGCCGATGTCTGGGTTATCGATCGTAATCCCGAGGCGATCGAGAATCATTGGCGGCAGTTCGGTCGCAGTACCAATTCCGTGTTTTCGACCGATGATGCGATCGAGCGTCACGTGGTCGAGGCCGATCTGGTGATTGGCGGGGTTTTAATCCCGGGAGCGGAGGCGCCCAAGCTGGTTACCGCGCAAATGGTCAAGGACATGAAGCCCGGTGCGGTTATAGTCGATGTCGCAATCGACCAGGGCGGCTGTTGTGAAACTTCGAAACCAACCACACACGCAGACCCGACTTACATCGTCGATGACGTGGTGCACTACTGTGTTGCCAATATGCCAGGCGGCGTGCCGCGCACCTCTACTTACGCGCTCAACAACGTCACCCTGCCGCACGTCATCGCACTCGCTAACAAGGGCTACCAACAGGCGCTCAACGATGATCGCTGGTTACGCGATGGACTAAACGTACATCAGGGGAAGATTACCCAGCGTGAGGTGGCGCATGACCTCGGTTATGATTTTCACGATCCCGAAACCCTGTTGTAATGAGCCAGTTTAGAGCTGCCTGTATACAAAATACCGCGACCCGTGATGTCGCGGCTAATGTTGATTGGGTTTGCTTACGCATCGACGAAGCCGTTGCCGCGGGTGCTGATTTTATCGCGCTGCCCGAAACCGTGGGATTGATTGAGCCGGTAAACGCACAGATTCCTGCAGCTACTTTCAGTGAAGCTGAAGATATCGGCCTGGCCGCGTTTCGAGGTAAGGCGCGCGAACATGGCGTTACCATCCTGGTCGGATCGCAGCTGATTCTCGAGGATGGCAAGATATTCAATCGCAGCTTTCTGCTGGATACCAGCGGAGAAATTCGCGCTCGCTATAACAAGTTGCACATGTTCGATATCGAACTAAAAAATGGGGAGTCGTATCGTGAATCGGATGCAATTGCCCCAGGCGACAAGGCGGTAATCGTCGAAACCGTCTGGGGAAAGTTGGGTTTATCGGTATGTTACGACCTGCGCTTTGCTGCGCTTTACCGCGCGCTGGCGCAAGCCGGGGCCGAGTTCATTACGATTCCGGCCGCGTTTACGCAGACTACCGGCCAGGCACATTGGCATACGCTGGTACGCGCACGCGCAATTGAAACCGGTGCCTTTATCATTGCGCCGAACCAGTGTGGGCATCACTGCGATAAACGCTATTCCTACGGTCATTCGTTGATCATCGATCCCTGGGGAGAAATTCTGGCCGATGGGGGTTCAGAACCAGGCGTAATTTATGCCGAAATCGATCTGGACCAGGTGCAAAATGTACGCAGCCGCATACCCTCATTAAAGAACGAACGTCCTTTTACCCTCGATCAACAGTAAGCTTAAGGCGTCATTCTCACGTTATTATGTTGTCATCCCGGCCCCCGAGCCGGGATCTTGCAACGTTCTCCTCGTCATTCCGGGCTTGACCCGGAATCCATTAATAAGCCTCCCATGAAAGCAAGCCGGGCGTAGCCCGGGTGTCCTGCAGAAAAGGCATTTAAATGGATCCCGGCTCGGGGGCCGGGATGACACGCCCGTCGGCGCCACTTGCGCGTGGGTGGCATAGCTGTGGTATAACTGTGGGTCCCTTTTTAACGGCACAGCTGGTTATTATGGAAAAAATGGAGCTGGAAGGCTTCGACCAGGAGCTTCCAGACCGCATGAATCTTGCGGTGATCATGGAAAAGCAGCCCTCAACGCACCCCTGGGCGGATTTTCGCTACGATGCGATTGGCGTGGTTATGCGCGACGGCGACGAAGAAAAATCAGTCACCCGGATTTACCATGATGGCGATGTCGAGCATTTCCTGGTTACGGGCCTCGGGCTGCGACTTCATGTCGACGAATGTGAAAGCTACTACCATAACCTGATGTCGCCTGAACCGGGATGTTTCATCGTTGCCGATCAGCCCGATTCCAGTGACGAAATGCCGATCCCCTACCTGGCGTCACTGAGTTTTGATGAAGTGCACGCCTATCTCGAGGGGGATGAGCAGATTTATTCGGTAGAGATTCCCGCCGAGCTTTATCAGTGGGCGGAAGCTTTTGTCTTGACGCACTATGTTGCGATCAAGAAAACCAAGCGTAAACTCAAAAATTGGCACGAAACGGAAAAACCCGGAACAACTTCCGAGGGTAAGCAATCATGACCCAGGAGAGTAAAGAGTCGATGTTACGGCGCTGGTCACGGCGCAAGCAGGAGGCTGCGCTGGCGACGCCAGCGGTCGAGGAGGCGTTACCGATAGATACCGAGGATAGCCTCGGCACAAAGGCGCCGGTCGAGGCAGAAGAAATACCTGTTTTGACCGATGCCGATATGCCCGCTATCGAATCGCTCGACGAGGATTCGGATTACAGTGGCTTCATGTCCGAGGGCGTTAGTGACGAGTTACGCAACCTGGCGTTGCGCAAACTGTTCAAAGCTCCGGTATTCAATATTCGCGACGGGCTCGACGAGTACGATGAAGACTATACCTACTTCGAGAAACTTGGCGATATCGTCACCTGCGATATGAAACATCATATTGAAATGAAGGAGCAAAGGGAGCGTGAAGCGCTGGCGCTTAAAGCCGAACAGGAGGCTGAAGACGAGATCGAAGTAGTGGAGGCGATCGACGAGGAGAGCGATGATGGGCTGGAGGAGATCGAGGATAGCGAGGGCGAAGAAACGCTTGAAGATCAGCCCGAATTCATGGCCGATACCGATCTCAATCCATCAATCAAACAGGAATTGAAACATGAGTAATGTCGACGCGCGACAGCAGGCACTAGCGGTTCGAGACGCCTTCGAATTCGAGCCCACCAGCCTGGTGTCCTACCAGTCGACAGGTAAGGTTATTGCGCTGGGTGATGACGATGCGTTGGCAAAATGCAGTGAATTACCCGCAGCGCTCGATATCGGCCTGGTTTCGAGCGCCGGTGGTGTGATTAAAATCGACGGTTATCTCGGTGCCTATGTCGTCAGCGTTAGCGATCAGCATGACAACCAGGTTCTCTACCAGGGCGATGCGATCCTGGACTTGAATGAGGCGCCGCTGCTAACACGAGAAATGCTGCCTCCGGGATACTTCCACGTGCCTCCCGCTGCCTGGGGCAAACCTGAACTCGCAGCCGAGCTGGCCGATTTGCCCGGCGAATTCCAGAAACCCAAGTATTTCGATTACGATGCCTCGATTTGTGCCCACGGGATTAATGGCAAGATCGCGTGCCGGCAATGCATCGACGCCTGCCCGGCGGAGGCCATCCAGAGCCTGGTGGACCGTATCGAGGTTAATCCCTACCTGTGCCAGGGCGGGGGCAGTTGCACCACGGTTTGCCCGTCGGGCGCGATCCGCTATTTGTATCCGAGCCTGCGCGATAACGGCAAACGCCTGCGCGACATGCTCACTGTGTACCAGGAGCAGGGCGGCAAACAACCCGTTGTCTTGTTCCATAGTGAGAGCTACTCCCCGGAAATGTACCTGCAGACCTATGACAACCTGCTGCCGCTTGAAGTCGAGGAACTAGGCAGTGTGGGCATGGATTTATGCCTGTCGGCATTGGCCTATGGTGCGCTACAGGTGGTTTTGCATGTCGATGAACAGGTTCCGAGGAGTACCCAGGCTAACCTGGGCGCTCAGGTCGAATGGATCCAGGCGCTGTTAATTGGTCTCGGATTGGACCGCTTTAGCATTTCACTGGGCTCCCATGATGCGGCGTTGCCCGAAATCGAAGCCACGAATGTTGTCGATATCGCGATTCATGATATGCCGCCGGGCAAGCGCAACGCGATATACCAGGCGCTTGATTACCTCGTCGCAAAACTGAAGCCACCGCTGGATCGGGTTGAATTACCGGAGACGGCACCTTTTGGCGAAGCCGTAATCGACGCCGAAAAATGTACGCTGTGCATGGCCTGCGTGGGATCCTGCCCGGGCAAAGCCCTGCAGGATGGCTCGAATCGAGAGGTACCCGAGGTGTTTTTCATCGAGAGCAACTGCCTGCAATGTGGCGCCTGTGTGCAGACCTGCCCGGAGGACGCGATAATTCTGAAACCGCGCCTGCTGTTTGATCTTGAAACACGTAACCGTGCGCGCGCACTGAACAGCGATACCCCGTTTGCGTGCATTTCCTGTGGCAAGCCTTTTGCACCCACTTCGGTGATCCATAAAATGCAGGAAAAACTGAAGGATCATCATATGTTTGGCAGCGAGCGGGCACTCGATCGCTTGAAAATGTGTGACAATTGCCGCGTGGTCGATATCGTGCAGGACCCTGAAGCCATGGGCGGTCAGTTTGATCCGCAAAAGGGCTTTCGCCAGTAACGCATCAGGATGAACTAGATTATGGTATCCACCGACGAAGAAACCATCGAACAGGAACAACGCTACCGGGCATCGGCCTATGCTCTGTTGGCGGCCCTGCTGCGAGCTGCGCCGGACCAGGCCCTGCTGGACCACGTGGCGACACTGTCACCAGAAAGTGACGCGGAATCTGACGAACTTTCCGAGGCTATGGCGGCGCTCGCGACTGCTGCGAAACAGCAGCGTCCGGCGAATTTGGAAGATGAATATAACAGCCTTTTCATCGGTATCGGCAAGGGTGAAGTGGTGCCTTACGGGTCCTGGTATCTGACCGGGTTCCTTATGGAACAACCACTTAGCGATCTGCGCGATGATTTGCGTGCACTCGGTTTCGAACGCAACCCGGAAATTCGCGAACCGGAGGATCATATAGCCGCGATTTTTGAAGTTTTTTCTGTTATGATTTCCGACGCCGCCGGGCTCGCTGAACAACAACGCTTCTTCGAAAAACACATGAAACCCTGGCTGGCGCGATTTTTTGCAGATCTGGGCCACGCCCGATCCGCTGATTTTTTTAGAAATGTTGCGCAATTTGGCGCAGCATTTCTCGAATTGGAGCAAAGATACCTCTTGATGCGCAGTTAACAAAAAATAAATACCGAACTCTATTTCCCTGTGGAGGAGAAGCACGTGAAAACTAAAAGCCAGCTTAAGGATCAGGAACGCAGAGCATTTATCAAAAAGACCACGCTAGCAGGAGCAGCCGTGGCAGCCACGACGATAGCCAGCACCAGCGCCATCGCCCAGGTCAGTGGTGAAACCACCGAAAAACCTGGTCAGAAAGGTTACCAGCTAACCGCACATGTTCTCGACTATTACAAATCAGCTGGCATTTAACCTGGGGGGTTAATCACATGAAAAAATTAATCAAATCATCGTCTAGCGTTGACAAAGCCATTGTCGCCGGGCCTTGCAAGTCGGTACCCGGGGCAATTAGTCGCCGTGCCTTCCTGAGAAATTCGAGCCTGATGGCGGGTGGTGCGGCGCTGGCGACCACGGTGTCGCCGGTGATGATGAAAAAGGCCGACGCGGCAGTTGCGGCCGGTGGCAAAGCCGAGCTGGTCAAGACGATCTGTACTCATTGCTCGGTCGGTTGCGGCATCATTGCGGAAGTTCAAAATGGCGTCTGGACAGGTCAGGAGCCGGCTTTTGACCATCCGTTCAACAAGGGTGCGCACTGCGCCAAAGGAGCCTCGATTCGTGAACACGGGCATGGCGAACGTCGCCTCAAATATCCGACCAAGCTGGTCGACGGGAAGTGGAAGAAGATTTCCTGGGACGAGGCCATTAATGAAATCGGCGACAAGTTGCTTGATATCCGTAAAACATCTGGTCCTGATTCAGTGTTCTGGCTGGGTTCAGCCAAGCATAGCAACGAGCAGGCTTACCTGTTCCGAAAGTTCGCGGCCATGTGGGGCACCAATAATGTCGATCACCAGGCACGCATCTGTCATTCGACCACGGTCGCCGGGGTAGCAAACACCTGGGGCTACGGCGCGATGACCAATTCCTACAACGATATCCACTTCTCCAAGTCGATATTGTTGATCGGTTCCAACCCGACCGAAGCCCATCCGGTCGCGTTGCAACATATCTTCAAGGCCAAGGAAGAAAACAATGCGCCGGTGATCGTCATCGATCCACGTTATACGCGTACCGCGGCGCATGCCAATCATTACCTCAAGATCCGCCCCGGCACCGACGTCGCGATTATCTGGGGCATGATGTGGCATATTTTCGAAAACGGCTGGGAAGACAAGGAGTTCATCCGTCAGCGGGTCTATGGCATGGACGAGGTCATGAAAGAAGTCAAAAAGTGGAATCCGAAAGAAGTCGAGCTGGTTACCGGCGTCCCCGAAGACCAGGTCTACGCGGCCACCAAGGCGATGGCGGATAACCGTCCCGGTACCTTCATCTGGTGTATGGGCGGAACCCAGCACACCATCGGCAACAACAATACCCGTGCCTATTGTGCCTTCCAGCTGGCGCTGGGCAACATGGGTGTCTCCGGTGGCGGCGCGAATATATTCCGCGGCCACGATAATGTCCAGGGCGCTACCGATCTCGGCGTACTTTCGAACACGTTGCCCGGATACTACGGTCTTTCCGCGGGTTCGTGGAAGCACTGGTCACGCGTCTGGGACCTCGACTACGAATGGGTCAAGGGACAGTTCGATGATGGCAGCTACGAGCAGAGCAAAGGCAAGGATGTTCATGTCATGAATACCAAGGGTATCCCGGTATCGCGCTGGATCGACGGTGTGCTGGAAGAAAAGGACAACATCGCGCAGAAAGACAACCTGAGGGCGATGCTATTCTGGGGTCATGCGCCCAACAGCCAGACCCGCGGTGTCGAGCAGAAAAAGGCGATGGATGCGCTCGAGATGATGGTCATCGTCGATCCTTATCCAACCGCATCCGCAGTTATGCCGGATCGTAAGGACGGCATTTACCTGTTACCGGCCTCGACGCAGATGGAAACCTACGGTTCGGTAACCGCTTCCAACCGCTCGTTCCAGTGGCGCTCCAAGGTCATCGATCCGCTGTTTGAATCGCTGCCCGATCAAACCATCATGTACAAGCTGGCCAAGAAGCTGGGTCTTGCGGATCAGATGTTCAAGAACATCAAGGTCAACGGCGAGGAGCCGCTGGTTGAGGATGTGCTGCGTGAAATTAATAGCGGTATGTGGACCATCGGTTATACCGGCCAGAGTCCGGAACGACTGAAAAAGCACCAGGAGAACTGGGGTACTTTCGATTATGACACTCTGAAAGCCGAAGGCGGTCCCGCCGATGGCGATTTCTACGGTTTGCCATGGCCGTCCTGGGGAACCCCGGAGATGAACCATCCGGGTACTCCGAACCTGTACGATACCTCCAAGAATGTGGCCGATGGCGGTCTGACCTTCCGTGCCCGCTTTGGTGTGGAACGCAATGGAACCAACCTGCTCGCGGAAGGTTCCTTCGGCAAAGGTTCCGATATTAAGGATGGTTATCCAGAATTCAGCGCTGATGTTTTGAAGAAACTGGGCTGGTGGGATGACCTGACCGCGGATGAAAAGAAGGCGGCCGAGGGCAAGAACTGGAAGACCGACCTGTCCGGCGGTATTCAGCGGGTCGCGATCAAGCACGGTTGCTCGCCGTTTGGCAACGCCAAGGCCCGAGCGATGGTCTGGACCTTCCCGGATCCGGTGCCAATTCACCGCGAGCCTTTATACACGTCGCGGCGCGACCTGGTCGAGAAGTACCCGACCTACGAGGATCGCAAGTCGTTCTGGCGCCTGCCGACGCGTTACAAGTCGATCCAGGCGACCGATTATTCCAAGGACTACCCGATTATTCTGACCTCGGGGCGACTGGTCGAGTACGAGGGCGGCGGCGACGAAACCCGCTCCAACGCGTGGCTGGCCGAACTGCAGCAGGACATGTTCGTTGAAATCCATCCACGTGATGCAAACAATGCCGGTATCAAGGATGGGGACGACGTCTGGGTAGAGGGCGCCGAAAAGGCCAAGGTCAAGGTCAAGGCGATGGTAACGCGCCGGGTTGGTTCCGGGGTCGCGTTCATGCCGTTCCACTTTGCCGGGCATATGCAAGGTGAGAACCTGCTGGATAAATACCCGGAAGGCGCGGCACCCTACATCCTGGGTGAAGCGGCCAATACGGCATTTACTTACGGCTACGATTCGGTGACGCAGATGCAGGAATCGAAATGTAGTCTTTGTCGCATTACGAAAGCTTAAGGGGGATTGAAAAATGGCTAGTATGAAATTCTACTGTGATGCGGAACGTTGTATCGAATGTAATGCCTGCGTAACCGCCTGTAAAAACGAGCATGACATCCCATGGGGCGTTAACCGCCGGCGCGTGGTGACCATCAAGGATGGCGAGCAGGGTGAACGCTCGCTGTCGGTAGCCTGTATGCACTGCTCGGATGCACCTTGTGCCGCTGTCTGCCCGGTGGACTGCTTTTACACCACCGGCGATGGTATCGTGCTGCACGACAAGGATATCTGTATCGGCTGCGGTTACTGCTTTTACGCCTGTCCTTTCGGGGCGCCACAGTTCCCTGAGTCCTCGGCCTTCTCGTCG
>Ga0265309_10000282_pt1 | contig 19227 bp, 16 predicted proteins | sample Helome_FD_192492 | JGI IMG/M metagenome (GOLD analysis project Ga0265309, IMG submission 192492) | Marine sediment microbial communities from subtidal zone of North Sea - Hel_20160524 (Illumina Assembly) | ecosystem: Environmental > Aquatic > Marine > Subtidal zone > Sediment ...
TCCCCACTGCAACAGAAACGTATTATAAAAGCTCGGCAACTTGAGATCGCATGGCTTCTGTGGGGGGCATCAAGGTCCCGGCATCGGTTCGACGCAACAAGACATCATCGATCGTCTTTGCCTGTTCGTTTTCAATCGCATGATGAATACACACCATGGGTATTTCGTCAGAATCCCTTAACAATTGAGCTTCTGCCGGTTTTTGAGCAATTCGCTCAAGCAACGCTGTACATTTCGCTCCGTAGCTTCGCACTAAATAGTCAAAGGCTTTCTCGGCTAAACCTTCAGGCTTTATTTTTTCTGCATGAGCTCGCAGCTCAGCACGAGTAGAAAAGTCCCCCCCGAAGAGCGGGGTTGTTTCCGTTTTGCAGGCAGGTGTGGGGATGTTGAGTTTAACATAAACCAAGTCTGTCATTTTTTCTGCAAGCAGTCGGCAGGTTGTATACTTCACCCCTTCTGCAGAAATTAAATTCTCGATGTTCAGGTCTTCTTCATGGTCCATGATCTCCGCTTTACGGGAAACCTGAGAACCGGCGTCTATATTCTCGTCAGATACAGGACGAAGCCCGCCGAAGGCATTCACTACCTGGCTTCGCTCTAAATTAATCCCGTGTACGGCATGGTTAATATCGATGATAAATTCTTCAATGTCCGCCTCTTCAATTTTCCACTCTTCAGGTTTTCCCCGGTATATTTTATCGGTCGTCCCCCATATGGTCATACCCCGCCATGGAGTCGTAAAGTAATGTCGGCCCCCACGTGCTATCTTCGCATCAGGATCCACATAATCACTCATCACCCCAAGCCCCATACCCTCTTTGGTTACCGCAGGGGTAATAATCTGAATGCCGGCGGATTTAACCACTTCTTCAGATACAGACTCCTCGTCAAGCAGCCGGGGTAACAAGTCAGACCACGGCCCCATAAGGCCGGCAACAACCTTCGCCTTGATCTCAAATTCTTCGCCACTGAGTTCATCTTTAACCCTTACGCTGTGAATTCTTCCTGCCGCCATATTTATTTTTTGAGCCGATACGTAATTAGCCAGATCAGCGCCTTTCGAATCAGCGGCCAATGCAAACTCCAGATTTACCCGATCGGCGTTATGCATGCGCCCATCGTAAAAAACTGCGGCACCTTTTAAGCCGTCCTGCTTAAGATGAGGGGCTAGTTCCAGACAGGCTTTTTTCGATATTATCTTCCCGTTGGGTAAGTGCTGCTCCTCATCCTTCAGGTTTTTGTTTCGATTTCGGCTGATGAAGTCGTTCATTTTCATAGCGATCGCCAAGGCTTCTTTGCCTTTCATGCCATGTCCATAGGCGGGAACCATAAAAGGAAAAGGATCTATAAGATGCGGCAGGATGCGTAGTAAGTTTGATCGTTCCCGAATGGATTCTTTCATACGGGGAAAATCAACATGCTGTAAATACCGCAACCCTCCGTGAATAATCTTTAAGCTTGCTGCGGAGGTTGCGCCGCCAAAATCCCCCTTTTCAATGAGGGCAACCTTAAGACCCCGAAGCGTTGCGTCCCATGCGGTTGCAAGACCATTGACCCCTCCTCCAATTATCAGGAGGTCATATTCTTCTTCCGAGAGTTTATTTATATCGCGACGCATGTATTATTGATATGGGCTCATACAGAATTATCAAATATAATTTGTTTATGTGTTGGTTGGACCGCCATTCCAAAGGGACTTATCGCCCAGCCTCAAGAGAAGAAGCTTACTTCTTCTTTTTCTTTGGCTTCACATTTTTAATTTTAGGCGGAAGCACTTCCACTTTACCCGCTTCGGCAGCTTCACTCTTCGCGTCTCTGTGTTTGGTGTATTTCATTTGCGCCATAGAGATTAAGTTACTGGTTGTCCAGTAAAGCAACAGGCCGGACGGCATATTATACAAGAACACCATCATCATAATCGGCATCATTTGCATGATTTTAGCCTGCATGGGGTCGCCCCCCTGCGGATTCATGCGCATCTGCAGGAACATGGTTCCCGACATAGCAAAGGGCAGAAAGTTAACCCCGAAAGGCAGCAGGCCTTTAAATAAGTTTTCGGCCTCACTAAGATCTTTTACCCACAGAAAGTCTGCAAAGCGAAGTTCGACTGCTGAGCGAAGCATAAAGAACAGGGCTAAGAAAATGGGCATTTGAATCAGCATGGGCAAACAACCGCTCATGGGATTAACTTTGTGCTCTTTGTAGAGCGCCATCATGGCTTGCTGTTGTGCCTGTGGATTGTCTTTATGCTTTTCTTTAAGCACTTTTATATCCGGTGCAAGCTTCTGCATTTTTTTCATGCTGTCGGTGCTTTTTTGAGTCAGCGACCAAAAAGCTAAACGAACGACAACGGTCAGTAAAATGATTGCCACTCCGTAGTTCCCTACGATATTGTGGAAAAATATAATGATGGTCAATAAGATCGGGCACAACAACTTCCACAAGCCACGTAAAAATTTATACCCGAACTCCATGATTTCATGTTCATCATTCGCTAATTGCTTAAGGGCTTTGTACTCTTTCGGCCCTACATAAAAGTCCATGTTTCGAGTTTGGCTTTGTTTGGGCTCTAATAAAATTTCTTTTAGTAAAATATCCGCAGAAGCGTTTGATACGGTTTTTTTCTCTGGGAAATACGTTGTAGTATGGCTGTATCCTTTAGGCGCTTCCATGTCCCCGGATTGAACAAACAATAAGTTTGTGAAAAATTTATTTTTAACTGCCATCCAGTCAACCGGCGACAAGACATCTTCACTGTAGACATTGCCGTTACTCTTCTTGGCTTCTTTTAGATTACGCCCTGCCAGATTTAAGGCATTGTCACTTGATTGAAGATAAACATCCACGCCTACGGTAGCCATACCTGCGGAGTAAACTCCCTCCAGCATTAACATGTTGCCTAATTGGATTTGATGCTCAGGAAGGCGGATCAAGGCCCCTGATTCATTCGTGTAGACATCCTTGACTTCAATTCTGTAGTCATCGCTTAGGGCAAATTTTCGAGTGAGGCTAAACCCCTTCTCACCTTGAAAGAGCAAAGTTGCCACATTGTTATTCACCCCTATGCCGCCCAGGATACTCAGTTTAGGCAGCCCGAGCATCTTTAACGCAGGATGCGTGGTGAAATCTAACACCAGGGGTTTTTCAGGCTCTTCCAGGCTCTTCTGAAATTTCTTCAGGGTTGCAGAAACGATAGAACCCTGAGAACTTACTTTAAGTTTAAGTGAATCATTTTCCAGGTATTCAAACATTTCCGGAACACCTTCCTCCACTGGACTGGGGACGTTGGCAGGTTCAGAACTGAGCACTTCGGCAGCGACGGTTTCAGTTGAGGTCAGGGCAGCAGGTTTATCCGGGTTGTTTGAGCCTGCAGGATCCGAGCCAGCTGCGGCGGGCTCCGCGACTTGTTCAGACCCCGGTTCTATACCATAGATGAAGGGCTTTATAATTTTCCTATCTATATCGCCCCATGTAATTAACAGGAACACTAAAAGGACAACGGGTATAAGGTCTTGTTTTTTCATCTTAAAATTCTTTTACGCCTTCTCTATAAGACCTGCCGTACAGCAACAGTTTATAAAATCTTCTTTTACTTCAGCAACACTCGCTTCGTTTATTGTTTTACGCGCCACGATCACTATATCGTCCGTTGTATTGAGCAAGTGTCTATTTAATCTAAATACTTCGCGAATTTTTCTTTTTGCACGATTTCGATGAACCGCGTTCCCCACTTTCTTACTAGCTACTACCCCAAGTCGATTTGAAGCGTCATTCGCGTTACGCTGCCAAAGTACTACGAACTTACCAACCTGCTTCCGGTCTTGATCGTAGGCTTCACGAAAGTCTGCTGACCGAATCAATCTTTCAGACTTACCCAGTGTAAAGCGCAAAGGCTGCCCTTTTGAGACAGCCGTTTTACTACTACTTACTGAAGCCCCGCCATCTTGTTTGGCCGGTTTCATAAAAGCTCCTATGCTTAAACGGATACCGCTAAGCGAACACGCCCTTTTTGACGACGATTCTTAATAGTTTGACGTCCGTTTTTAGTTGCCATACGGCTTCTAAACCCGTGTTTACGAGCTCTTTTCACATTTGATGGTTGATATGTTCTTTTCATCTTTAAATTTCCTATTCCCTAAAAAGGGCGGTGATCATAACTCAGAATCCCATGCTGTCAATTGCATTTTATCTTAAATATCCCTTAAAATGGCGCGGCGGTCCCGATTTTAGTAGCGATCGTTGCCTCTGCAATACTGCGCCCATCTCCTAATTTGACCTCCTGGCGGTGCTTCCAGGGGCGGCTTTTAGATTTCACAATCATCATGTGCCCCTTGCTCCAAAACAGAAACAGATCCAGTTTAGAGGCAATATATAGAAAAGGATAAACTAATGAGTAAAATTTAAAGGCTTTTTGATACTTTGAGAAATCATCGGCATCGATCATCACGCCCTTCGAAGGGTCATCGTTTTCATCATCCACATGTTTTCCGCCCATGAAGCTTGCGGCAAACTGAATACCCGTATCCACTAACTGGACAAAAAACTTGGAATAATACTTCACTTCAAGAATATCGAAGCCGTCCTTCTGGATCGCATACAAACTCTTCTCTGTGTAACCCGGACGCACATGTCCATGCAACTCATCGGTTAAGCCCAGCGCGAGCTGAAGTGCTCTGATTAAAGAGCCTTTCTTGTAATGAGGCACATTGGTAATCAAGGTGCCGTGCTGCTTCAGCACCCGGTGGCATTCCTGAATGAAAATATCATCTCTCTCAACATGCTCCAGATAATCAATGATTACAACGGTGTCCATCGTGTTATCATCAAAGGGCAGGTTTGACCCTTCGATCAGCATCGCTTGATCCGCCCCAACTAACTTGCCGATTGAGCTCACCGCTTTTTCGCTCATATCAACACTCATCCACGTGCCGCCCTCTTTCCGTAAGAAATAAGAGATTACCCCGTTGTCGCCCCCGACATCCAGGCAGTTACTCCCCTGGGCATTTCCCAGCATCGCTTTGATTTGCCTGAGTTTATCTTTCTTTAAAAGAGATCGGCGAAAAAGCTTTAATGCCCACTTGGCCTCCTCGGCTCCCGAACTGTTCTTTACTGTAGCTGCGTCTTGATTCATAGCGCGACTATGCTAACGTGAAAATCTCATTTGTAAACACGAGAAAAGCAAAAGATTAATATGATGGAAGAAAACGAAAAACACCCGGTTGAACAGGTTAACGTAAGCACCCCAGAGGGAGGGCTTATTGAAATCCCTAAAGGCATGAAGGTAAAACACCTTCTGCCCGCCAGTCATGATGAAAACGGTCTTCCCTACCTGGGCGTCCTCTTAAATAATGACGTGTGCTCTACGGAATACCCCATTGATGTTAATTCAAAAATGGAGTTACTCACTTTCAAAAATCACGATGGCATACGTATTTACCGTAGAAGCCTCACTTTTCTCATTGCTAAAGCCATACAGGATCTGAGACCCGGAGCCCATTTCTCCGCAGAACACTCACTGGGAACCGGCTACTTCTGCCGCTACGAAGACCAGGGAGAAATCTGCAACAGCCAGGCACAACTGGATGAACTTGAAGCGCAGATGAACAAACTCATTGCAGAAGACATCCCGTTCAGACGATACCGTATCTCTTTTGAGGACGCCTACCACGTACTCGAAAAACGCGGCGAACGGGATAAACTCAATTTATTGCGTTTTCGAAACCCGCCCAAAATCACTCTTTTCTCTCTAGACGATTATTACGATCACTGCATCGGGGTACTTGCACCCAGCACAGGATTAGTAAATAAATTTAAACTCATCCCTTATGATCTTGGCTTCATTTTACAATTCCCGGAACTCAATGAAGGCAAACTTCAGATCTGCCCCTATATAGACCAGCCTCACCTGCATGATATTTTTGTCGAACGAAAAGAATGGGGTAAATCTATTGGGATTGAAACTGTGGGCGACCTCAACGAACGCATCGCCAACAAAGAACACGAAGGGCTTGTAAAAACTTCTGAAGCGTTTCACGAAAAGAAACTCAGCGTAATTGCCGATGAAATTTCCAAACGTAAAGACTCACTGAAATACATCCTGATTGCAGGCCCTTCAAGCGCAGGAAAAACCACCTTCTCCAAAAGGCTAGCTATTCACCTTCAGGTCAACGGGTTCCAACCCATCACCATAGAATGTGACAACTACTTTGTAAACCGCAAGGACACCCCTCTCGACTCCAGCGGGGAATACGACTTTGAGCACGTAGATGCATTAGATCTGGAATTATTCAATAAACACCTTGCTGATTTAGCGGATGGAAAAGAAGTCGATATGCCTACCTTTAACTTCCCTGAAGGAAAACAGGAGTTCTTAGGCAACACCATGAAAATGAATCATGACAACATCGCACTTATTGAAGGCATTCACTGCCTCAACCCCAAAATGCTGGAAGGTGTACCACGTGAGCAGATATTTAAAATTTACATAAATAATCTTACTCAGCTCAAACTTGATAACCGGCAGCGTATTTCCACCACCGATGTACGGCTGCTTCGCAGAATGGTCAGAGACGCACGCACCCGCGGACACTCCTCTTTGAGAACCTTGCAATTATGGGCCAATGTACGCAGCGGCGAAACAAAATGGATCTTTCCCTTCCAGCAGGAATCGGATGCTACATTCAACTCCTGTCTCGACTATGAGCTGGCTGTTTTAAAGCACTTTGCACTCCCCCTGCTCGCAGAAGTAAAACCTTTCCATAAAGAATATGCTGAAACCCGTCGCCTTCAAGACTTCATGGAAATGCTGCTTCCCGCGCCTGCAGATAAAATTCCAAGCAACTCCTTGTTACGTGAATTTATTGGCGGATCAGATTTTCATGATGACTGATACACTCTGCGTGAAACGCATGAGCACTTGATCGGTTAACCAGTAAAAGATTCTCTGAAGCGGACTGTTTTAAGTCCTGCTAAAAATTTCCATTGTATGTATGGGAGCCGAAATTTCCATCCATTATATGTATCAAGGAATGGGGTGTATAAAGTGCCTATCCCGAATGGCACTAACTTAAGCACAGTTTGTGTAATTTCATCATAAACCCCTTCAGGGTATTAATTTTGTTTTCAACCAAATCCTATGGTAGCTTGCAGCAACCATAGGTGGGTTTCAAAAAGCCCTTCAGGCTTTAAAATCAATACTGCAACGCGGTTAGTGATAATAGTCTATGTTTAGTTTGAGTATACGAAAACTTACCATAGGTAATATAGCAAAGATTGATCAATACCCTGTAAGGGTTATTGAAGAACTCCTTAAGTTAGTGCCATTCATGTAACAGCTCTGAACGTGACAAAGGAGAGTCGATGGTCTTATGGCGTGATTTTTACGATTTGTCCTTTTGCAGGAACTTCACCTTGAACCACTTTTCCGTAAGAAAGCTTCTCTTTTACTTTGGTGATTTCGATCGTACAGATTATCTCACCTTCTGCTGTGTCTAATACTTCACCGGTATCAGGATCAATCAAGTCTTCGCCTTCGGTTTCGATTACACACTTTTGGCCCACTTGAACTCCATGAATACTACCACGGTTAATTATCGTATCTTCTTTAGAGCCTTTAATTACCGTGCCGGTTACGGCAACGCTTTCAAACTGTGACGAAAGGTATTTGACGGCCTGCAGCACGACGTCTTGAGCCGCTTCTCCCAGAGGTGTTTTATTAAAACTGGCTAACTCGCCCCCTAAGCTTGCACCACTATAACCCACTTTTAACGAGCGTTTTCCCGCCTTTCCTTCTACGCGTTCTTTAGCAATTATTTCACCGGTACTTGAATCAATCACTTTCACAATAGCCGCGATGTGGGCTTTACCCCCGCCTAAGCCAACTTTGAAACCTTTGATTCGTACGCCACCTGCATTGCCCGATTCGTTATATTCAACCTCTGTGATATCGCCCGTGATCAGATATTTCGCCCCTTTAAGTTTGTTCATCTTGGCAGAACTTTTACTTTTAGCTACTCGTCCACTGTCCGCTAAATCCTGCTCACGCATTACTTCCTCAATATTTCCGCGTTCAACGAGAGTGAATCGCCCAGAATCATACAAGGCTGATTCCAGCATGGCGCTCAAGTTTCCGCCTAATTGCCAACGTCCATACCAACCTGCAGAGTTATCAAAAGCGGTTACCGCTACGGTGTGCTTCACTCCGTTGTAATCCGTGAATTGATCATCGGCATTGCCTGATTCGGTTTTAGTATCCTGCTTGAGTAATTTATCTAAGAAGCCATAGCTTGGCGCGGTGAAGGCGAAACTTAATACACCCATGCATAATAATGTTAAAATCCATTTATTCATATTCTTCCCCTTCAATTCTATAAGTCGTAACTAAGGATACTCTTTTTTAAAGTCGCTGTAAAAGCTTTTTAGGAGACGGAGGCACCACTTGATATATCCCCGTCAACACTCACTAAACGTAAGGTGTGCCCGGCTTTAGCTGCCAACAGCATGCCTTGAGATTCCACTCCGCGTAATTTAGCGGGTTTTAAATTGGCTACAATAACCACTGTGCGCCCGATCAATTCTTCCGGCTCATAATACAAGGCTATCCCTGCTACGATTTGCCGCTTCTCTTCGCCGACAAAGACTTCCAGTCTTAACAGCTTCTCGGTATCTTCGATTTTCTCCGCATGATAAATCTGTGCGGTTTTAAGTTCTACCTTTCCAAATTGATCAAAGGTAATTAGGTTTTCTGTTTTTTCTTCTTCCATGGCTTTTTCTTCTTTAGCTGGTTTTTTAGATTTTTTCTTTTCCTGAATGCGCGGAAACAGCACGGCCGGATCCACTTCTGTTCCCGGCGCCAATACCCCCCACTCTTTTGCTTTAGTCATGCATGGCTCCACCTCTCCACAACCTAAGCACTTTCTAAGCTCGCCCATTTTGGCAGGCATTACCGGAGTCAACAATGCAGAGACTACCCGCAAAACTTCGGAGGCTGTATACAGGGTTACGGCCAAGGGTCCTTTATCTTCTTCTTTGGCTTGCAACCAGGGTTTACGAAGTTCCAAATATTTATTGGTTTCGCGCACCGCAGAAATCGCGGCGGCAATTCCTAAGTCAGGACGCATGTTGTTCACCTGCTTCTCCATCTCAACTACTGCGTCCTGCACGACCTTCCAAAGCGCCTGTTCCTCTTCAGGCAAATCAGCCTGCTTTATTTCAGGATGCTTTCCTTCCAGCCCGCTTGCAACCAACTTTAGAACGCGGCTGGCGAGGTTGCCCAAATCATTGGCCAGTTCTGAATTATAGCGCTGTAAAAATATGTCATGCGTAAAGGAGGCATCCTGCCCCAAACTCATCGCAGCCATGAGTACATAGCGTAGAGAATCCACCCCGTACTCGTCTGCATAATCAAGCGGGCTAATCGCATTTCCTTCTGACTTACCCACTTTTTTCTTTTCGTCGCCTTCGCCCGAGAGCCACCACCCATGCGCAAAAACGGTTTTCGGCATTTCGAGCCCCATGGCCTTAAGCATAGTGGTCCAATAAACGGTATGCGTAGTTAAAATATCTTTACCAATAAACTGATAGTTAGCTGGCCACCATTTTTCAAAAGCAGCTTCATCCGAAAGATAGCCGGGTACAGAGATATAATTAATTAAAGCATCAAACCAAACATAGGTTACAAATTCATGATCAAAGGGAAGTTCTATGCCCCAGCTTAATCTGCTTTTTGGTCGGGAAATGCATAAATCCTGGAGTTCGTTTTTCAGGAAGCCGAGGGTTTCGTTCGCTCGAAAAGCCGGTTGAATAAAATCAGGATTGTCTTCAATATACTGGATGAGCCAATCCTGATACTTGCTCATTTTGAAAAAGTAATTTGCTTCTTCAATGTATTCTACTTCTTTACCAAAGGGCGATTTCCCATCTACGAGTTCTTTTTCGGTATAGTACACTTCTTCCGAAACACAATACCAGCCGCCATAGCTGGCTTTATAAATTTCCCCTTTATCAAACAGGTTTTGCAGCACCTGCTGCACGACTTTAGAATGTCGCTCTTCGGTCGTGCGAATAAAGTCATCGTATTGAATATCCAGCTTGTCCCAGGTATCTTTAAACTGAGTGACCATTTGATCTACATGCTGCTTGGGAGAAATATTTTTCTTTTCTGCGGCCTGCTGCACTTTTTGACCGTGTTCATCAACCCCGGTCAAATAGAACACCTCTTTGCCAAACATACGTTGATAACGAGCGATGACATCACAGAGAATCGTCGTGTAAGCGGTTCCGATATGGGGCTTATCGTTCACATAATATAGTGGTGATGTAATATAGAAATTGTTTTCACTCATAGCTGCTTAGCTTGTAATGGTTTTAGCTAAAAGGGAAAGGAAAAAGCGGTTAGAAGTGAGAATGTTTGAAACAGCTAATTTGTGATTACATCATACTTAAGGCATCGACATCTATCGCGTATCGAAGCCCTTTGGGCCATTTCATGGTATTAACGATTGGCACCAAATAACGGTTAATGGTTAAGGCAGAGCCCGCCCTCATCAACACTTGGTAGCGGTATTCATTTTTAATCCGCTCGATCGGTGCGGGTGAAGCCGGCAAGAGCATAACTTTTTCCAGATCCACAGTAGCTTCTAATTCCTGATAAAGCTTTTCGGTATATTCCGCCACCAGATTTTCATTCTCACCTTTAACCGTGACGCATACTAAATGACTATAGGGTGGATAAAAAGCTTCTTTACGAAAGGCCAACTCCTGATCGACAAAGCCATCGTAGTCCAATCTCCGTGAACATTGAATTGCGGTATGCTCCGGGGTATAGCTTTGGATAATCACTTCCCCTTTTACTTCCCCCCTGCCGGCGCGCCCTGCTACCTGCGTAAGCAGTTGAAAGGTGCGCTCCGAGGCGCGGAAATCCGGAATATGCAACGAGGCATCCGCATTCACTACGCCCACCAGGGTCACATTGGGAAAGTCCAGGCCTTTTGCAATCATCTGGGTCCCTATTAAAATATCGATCTTGCCTGAGCGCAAATCCCCCATGAGTTTTCGATAGGCATTTTTATTTGTCATGGTGTCTGAATCCGCACGCATGACCCTGGCTTTCGGGAAAACTTTACTTACAAGATCTTCCACTTTTTCAGTTCCTAAGCCCGAATGTTTAATCTCCGGGTTTTGACAGCTCTTCTCAGGGCATCGGGAGGGAACCCCTGTAACAAATCCACATAGATGGCAACGGAGTTCATGCTTCTTACGGTGATACGTTAAGGCAATGGAGCAATTTTCACAGCTGAATACATGAGCGCATTTATCACATTTCAAGGTAGTGGTAAATCCGCGGCGATTTAAAAACAGAATCGTTTGCTCGCTGCGGGAAATTCGATCATACACCGCCTCTATTAAATCAGCAGAGAAAAATCCCCCTTTCCCGTCTTTTTCTTTTTCAAGAGACATATCAACGACCCGAACATGCGGCATGGTTACATCTTCAATTCGTTTGGTCATACGTGAGGTCAGGTATTTCCCCTGCAAGGCATTATGATAGCTCTCAATCGAAGGGGTGGCAGAACCTAAAATTACCCCGCATTTCTGAAAGTGACCGCGCATGACGGCTACATCACGTGCATTATAACGAGGACTTTCTTCCTGCTTGTAGGTATGCTCATGCTCTTCATCTACGATAATAAGTCCCAGATTTTTTAGTGGGGCAAACAGCGCGGAGCGAGCACCGATGACGATAGAGGCTTCCCCATCTCGAATACGAAACCATTCATCGTGCCGTTCGCCATCTGAGAGGTGACTGTGCAAAACAGCAATCTCATCGCCAAATCGGCTTCTAAAGCGCTCTACCGTTTGCGGTGTAAGTGAGATTTCAGGAACCAATACAATCGCTGTTTTATGATCTGCTCTTACCTTTGCAATGGCCTGAATGTACACTTCTGTTTTTCCGCTGCCGGTCACGCCAAACAGCAGTACGGGTTTGGGAGCCGGTTTGGCCATATTCTCTGTGATTAAATTTAGTGCAATGGCTTGTTCATCCATCAGGTCGAAGGGCTTGCTGCGGATCAACACATCATCCGCATGGGGATCCCGCCGCACCGATCCCTTGCTGAGAGTCGCGTAACCCTTTTCTGCTAAGGCCTTTACCGATGACGCACTCGCCCCGGATATTTTTACCAATTCCTGCAGCAGCATGCCTTCTGAACCTATAAGAATACTCAGGGCTGCGGCTTGCTTAGGCGCTTTTCGTTCGAGTGCTTCAATACCAGCGTCCGCCCCTTTGACAGGAATGATATATAATTGTTTTTTAAAGGCCGGTTTATCTTTTCGTACTGCTCCGGGCAGTACGGTTTTAATTGCGTGTTCTAAGGGCGCGGCATAATAGGAAGCCATCCACCGCGCCAGTTTCATAATTTCCGGGGTTAGTAAGGCATGATCCCCTATGACCTCTATAATCTCTTTTAACTCTCCGTAGTCCGAAGATTCCTTCAGTCCTAAGATATAGCCTCTGCGCTTAGATTTTCCAAAGGGCACCATAACCATTGCCCCATCACAGATGCAGCCGCGCAGTGATTCAGGAACGAGGTAATCAAATTCCTTATTAAGCCCCAGCTCTATGGCCACCCGAGCTATCAACGTTATTCACCTATTATTTTAATTAACGCTCGTTTATCCCTCAAGCCATCGAGTTCATAATAAAATATTTGTTCCCAGGGCCCCAGGTCAAGCTTCCCTTTGGTGATAGCCACGACCACTTCGCGCCCCATGATGGTTCGTTTTAAATGTGCGTCAGCGTTATCTTCAAAGCCATTGTGCTGATACTGATCATATGGTTTTTCCGGAGCAAGTTTTTCAAGCCAGCGTTCATAATCTGCATGTAAGCCACTCTCATCGTCATTAATGAATACCGATGCAGTAATGTGCATGGCATTTACCAACACCATTCCTTCCTGCACTCCGGATTCGCTTACACTGTCCTGAACGGTAGGGGTAATATTTGTTAAGGCTCTTCTTTTTGGCATATTGAACCAAAGCTCTTTGCGGTATGATTTCATGACTAAACTCCAAATTTAATTGATCTCTTGTTTAAATGTCTTAATAAAGAAACTAGAAAAGCACCACGAAAATATTAGGGATTATGCAAATAACAAATAAAACAGCCAAACAGGTCATTCTGCTTAACTTATGGTTAATCGCGTTTATTCTCGTATTGGTCTATTTTAACCGGGTTCGCCAGAGTCATCAATTTGATGAAATTTTCATTGAAGCAGGAAATCGCTATAATATAGACCCCAGTTTGATCTCTGCTGTGGTCTGGAAAGAAAGCCGTTATGATCCTGATGTCGTGGGGGCTGCCGGAGAAATTGGATTAATGCAGCTTATGGGGCCGGCCGCTTTAGAATGGGCTGAAGCCCACCAAATCGATAATTTTAAAAAAGAGGACCTGTACCATCCTGTGACGAACATTTTCGCAGGCAGCTGGTATCTTTCAAAAGCTGCTCAGCAATGGTCTCACAAAAAAGATCCTCTGCCTTACGCCCTCGCCCAATACAACGCGGGGCGCAGCCGGGTAATTGACTGGACGAAGACACGCCATAAAAGCGATTTCGATTTCTGGTCAGAGATCCCTTACAAAACGACTCGAAGATATGTACGTGATATTCTGCAGCGTTATCGCGGCGGGGTGTGAAATCTTGAAGTTATTGAGATAAAATTGGTGGGGCGAGTTATCCCTAACGAGCCTTCTCTAATCTATCTGCATTTAAGAAATATAACCAATCTTCAGGATTAGCTATTAAACCTGCATCGACAGGATTTCTATATATATAATTATAATATTTTTGATGTTCTTTATCATTTCTAACTCTATGCTCAAAAACATCATCTTGCCAAATACCTTTTATAGCCCCTGCAAGTTTCCTTATATGGTTTGACTGGGTTAAAAGACAACAATGCATGCAGATGGTCATCCATGACCGTAAAGGCATAAATATGCCATTTTCCATTCTGGTGATAAAAAAGAGCTGCATCGAATATCTGCTTAGCCCTACCATCACAATGCCACTTAGTATTAGTACGATCCTCTGCTTTCATCGTGATAAAATAAGTTGCACCAGGTTTAACCCAAGCGGGCACATTGTGTGGCAGCTTTTTTCTTGGTGTAAATTTCTTGGTCATATTAAATGAGTTTATTAAGGCTCGTTAAGAATAACTCGCCCCACCTAATCAGACCATACAAAAGGCCCTAACGCTTTAGGAAATTTTATTTGCAAGGCTTTCCAAGTGTTCTATAGCATCTGAAAACTCGTATAGCCAAAGAGCAAATTCAACGGGCTTATCTTTTTTATTAATCAAAAGTGCTCACTAAGAAAACTGCAACTCATAGAGATATTTATAGTGCCCGCCTTGTGTCAACAGCTCATCGTGTTTACCGCGCTCCACTATTTCTCCCTCTTTCATCACGATGATCTCATCGGCATGCTGAATGGTAGAAAGTCTGTGTGCGATAGCAAACACCGTACGCCCTTCCATCAATTCATTGATAGCTTCTTGAACTAAACGTTCTGATTCATTATCCAAGGCAGAGGTCGCTTCATCCAGGATCAGGATCGGTGCATCCCGAAACAGGGCCCGGGCAATTGCTAAGCGCTGTTTCTGACCGCCCGATAATCGTAAACCGCGATCCCCAACGGTTGTTTGATAAGTCTCTGGCAGCTCTTCAATAAACTCATGGGCATGGGCTCGCCTGGCGGCTTCTTCTATCTTCTCTTGAGCAGGGTTTTCCACTCCATAAGCAATATTTGCAGCCACGCTATCATTAAACAAAAAAGTATCCTGATTTACTTCTGCAATATGACCTCTCAAGGAAGTCATTTTAAAATCCCGCAGGTCGACTCCGTTTATTTTAATGGCCCCCTGGGTCGGATCATAGAGACGCATAATCAAACTAACCAAGGTCGATTTACCCGAGCCTGAATCCCCTACTATGGCAATGCACTTCCCGGCAGGAACGTCTAAATTAAAGTTTTTAATCACATCACCCTCCCCGTAGGAAAAGCTCAAGTTTTCAAAATTGACAGAAGTTATGGGCGCCTCCAGAGAAACCGCATCAGCTTTATCCACGATGGTTGGTTTTTCGTCCAGAATTTCAAATATCCGCTGTGCGGATGCGGCTGATTGCTCCAAAACCATTTGAATACGCCCCAATCGTTTCACCGGCTGATAGGCCAGCATTACTCCCCCGATAATCACAATAAACTCTGAAAGCTTAATATCTAAATCACGAGCTGAGAATAAAACAAAAACAATGGTAATGGATGCCACGATTTGCATTAAGGGTTGGTTCAATGCGCGGGCCTGAATGATACGCATCAGTCGCGAAAACACCCGCTTGTTTTCTTTATCAAATTTATCTTCTTCAAAATGTTCTGCCACGTGAGATTTCACAATCCGTTGCCCGGAAATATTTTCCTGGATAACAGAGACCAGGCCTGCGAGGTGTTGTTGATTTTGTTTAGCGTATTTTCTGATTTTCCGACCGAGAATAATAACCGGAATGATACATAATGGCAGTACGAGCAAAGACCAGCTCGCTCCCATTGCATTGGCTTCAGACAATTTATAGACTACTGCAGACAATGCCCCTATCAATACAAAAGGCTCTTTGACCAAATCTATCATGGTTGAACTCACCGCTTGTTGAACCTGGGTAGTATCATTTGTTACCCGTGAAAGTAAATCACCTGATTTAGAGCCTGCATAAAAGCTGCTGGATAAACGTTGCAGGTGCCTGAATGACTCTTCACGGATGTCGGTTACCACCCTGTATCCAACCCAGGACACAAGAATCACAGCAAAGTAAATACATATTCCCTGTAGGATCATCACTGCCGGTACAAATATGGCCAGATGCTTGACCTTCACCTGATCAACGGCTGCCTCGCCGAAGAGTTTTGCCAACAGCTGTTCCATGCCCAATAAAGCCCCTGCTAGCGAGCCCCCTGCAACAGCCGCAAAGAAAATTCCCAGGGCTAAGCGCCACCAGTAAGGTTTAGCATAGGAAAGTAAACGCTTATAAATTTGATGCGTATTATCTGTCTTAGACATAAGCTGAAGTTGGCAGAAAATCAGTCGTGAAGCGATTCTAAATAACGTTCAGCTTCAAGCGCGGCCATACAGCCTGTTCCTGCGGCAGAAATGGCTTGTCGATAAACGGAGTCTTGCACATCCCCTGCGGCAAATACGCCGGGCACTTTTGTTTTAGTATCATCTGTTATCAAATAACCTGTTTCATCCATTTCCAGTTGGCCAACAAATGGATCTGTATTTGGCTTGTGCCCGATGGCTACAAATAAGGCGGCTACGTCGAGGTCTGAATGTTCATCTGTTTTAACGTTTGTTAATTTAAGACCGCTTACTTTCTTTTCTTCAACTCCATATACTTCGTCTACTACCGTATCATAAATTACTTCAATTTTTTCGTTTGCCATCGTGCGATCCACCATAATTTTTGATGCGCGAAATTCATCGCGACGATGAATCAAATAGACTTTAGAAGCAAAGCGCGTAAGAAAGGTTGCTTCCTCCATAGCAGAGTCTCCCCCACCAACAACCGCTACGGGGACATCTCGGTAAAAAGCCCCGTCACAGGTAGCGCAGGAAGTGACTCCATAGCCGATCAAGGCTTGCTCAGATTCTAAGCCAATGTATTTAGCAGAGGCCCCAGTGCAGATAATTACCGCTTGGGCTTCAACCACAGAACCATCGTCAAAAGTAAGTTTTTTGGGCGAGGCTGATAGATCAGCTTCGGTCACGAGGCCATAGCGAAACTTGGTTCCAAAGCGTTCTGCTTGCTTATGCATGGTCTCCATTAACTCCGGCCCCATAATACCCATCTCAAAGCCCGGAAAGTTCTCCACCTCCGTGGTAGTGGTTAACTGGCCGCCTGGTTCCATGCCTTCAACCACTAAAGGTTCAAGACTCGCACGTGCGCTATAAATGGCTGCGGTAAGTCCTGCTGCGCCAGATCCTAATATAACTACATTTTCCATATCTAAATTCTCCAAAGCAAATTGATTGCATGCTTGCAAATAAGACGGCAAAGATAAGCTCAACTTACAAAGACTTGCAAGCCGTTTAGTAAGTAAAGAAAGACAACCCGGGCCCAAATGGGCAAAAGGAAAAGATCATGAACGATAAAGATATGTTTGCCCATATATTTGAAATGCAAGAAGCCCTCAATGCACGAATCGGGGTAAAACCGGCGGAAATGACCGACGAGGAGCGCCAACAATGGATTCTTCAATATACCCGCGCCATGTCACAGGAAATTGCAGAGCTTATCGATTCGGTCCCCTGGAAATGGTGGGCGAAATATCAAGAATTTGACAAACAAAATGCCCGGGTGGAAGTTGTGGATATCCTCCACTTTATGGTATCCATTGCCCAATGCCTGGGCATGAGTGCAGAAGATATGTATGATATATATCTAAAGAAAAATGAAGTAAACTTTCAGCGTCAAGACAGTGGTTATGCCGTTAAAGACGAAAATGATAATAAACATTTATAACAAGCCGAGATAAACATCAAAGCGGACTATAAAATACTTATTCGCTTCAAAATTATTCTCTTCTTCAAAATCAACTCCGGGCGTAATCTGCAGATAAAGCAGATCTTTGTGTATGGGTTTTCGGTACAATAAATTTACATTACGGAATTCTTGCGCAAACGAAGGATGTGCCCGCTGCTCATAACTTGCTTGTAAACCCAGCAGGAGCCCGTTGCCATCTTCTTTCGCAATCGAAATACCCTGCCCCACTTTAAATCCGTCCGTCTCTTCAGAGATTAAGGCATTCACACTCAAATCAATCAGCCAACCATGGGGGTCGTGATAGTGAGTATTAAAAGAAGTACGTGAGCCAAAGCCTTCGTCCCAATCCCAAAAAAGTTTTTCATAAATATCAAAATGTAAACTTTCTGTATGATGATAATGCAGCTTAAACTTGGTCACAAATTCAGGTTTGATTCCTCCTGAAAATCTCAAGCTTAACCCTGTGCTTGTTTTAAATCCGGGCTTGAATCTGTCATGCCCCTCTTTTTCCGCTACATCCTTTAACAACTCTTGCTGATATAAACGATAGCCCTCTTCTTCGAAAACTTCCAGATCGTCATCAAAGTTATCAAAACGAATATCTACCACACGGGAAAACCGGGCAAATTCCAGCTTGGCTTTAACTTTAAGTCCCGGATCAAACCCTTCGCCTTCACGCCACTCAAGGTCAGGGGATATACGAATATAAGATTCCGCAATTTCTTCTAAAATATATTTCTCCACTTGCTCATCAATACTGACAAGATGATCTAACAGGAACAAGCGGCAGAGTGCTTTATCACAATGATTGACGATGCCATGGATATATTGGGCAACTATACTTCGCCCTTCAGAAGGCTTATAATTTGGATCCCCTTCTTCCAAGGTGCCATTCTGCGCTGAACATATACTGCTCAGTAAAAGTAGCGTGCATAAAAATGGTTTTATTCTTCTCATCATTACTATTAAAAAACTAGTCTGTACCCCGTATCATGGGAGGTCGAAGCACACACCTTAATTACTATTTATTCAATCTTTCTTAAAACAAAAAAGCACAAGACGGTTATCTTGTGCTTTTCAAATTTATATATTGCAACGTTTATTTAGCTTCGTCAGAAGCAACATCTTCTGCTGGAGCTTCTTCCACAGCAACATCTTCTGTCGGAACTTCTTCCGCAGCGACGGCTTCTTCAGCTTCCGGAGTTTCTTCCACTTCAGGTTCTTCGACTTCAGCGGCTTCTTCTTTTTCCACTTTAGCTTTTGCTTTTGGAGCTTTCTTTTTACTCTTTTTCTTTTTGGTTACAGAGCCATATTCTACCCATTCCAGGATGGCCATCTCAGAACTATCGCTTGAACGACGTCCTACTTTTGTAATACGGGTATACCCTCCATCGCGCTCTGTGAAACCAGGTGCAATCTCACCAAACAATACTGTAATCGGAGTGGGATCCCCTTTCTCATGGTTTGAAGGTTTTCGATAATGAAGTTTTGCCGCAACTTTACGTCTAGCATCAACACTGTCCCGCTTACCGAGTGTAACCATTTTCTCTGCCATACTGCGAGCAGCTTTGGCTTTGGCTAAAGTTGTTGTAACGCGTTTCTCCATGATAAAGCTGCTTACTAAGTTAGCAAAC
>Ga0265309_10000287_pt1 | contig 19140 bp, 14 predicted proteins | sample Helome_FD_192492 | JGI IMG/M metagenome (GOLD analysis project Ga0265309, IMG submission 192492) | Marine sediment microbial communities from subtidal zone of North Sea - Hel_20160524 (Illumina Assembly) | ecosystem: Environmental > Aquatic > Marine > Subtidal zone > Sediment ...
CTGACCACCATCCCTATCGGTCGGCAGGGCGTCGCCTTCGACCGACTTGAACTCGACGCCTGGGTGGCAGACTATGTCTCTCGCAACGGGCGTCCCGCGGCAGAAAGGAGAAGGCCATGGGACGAATAAGAACTGCCGGACTCGTTAAGCGAGGCGAAATCTGGCACATCGATAAGACGATAGGAGGTAAACGCCTGTGCGAAAGCACAGGAGAAACAGAGCTAGAACAGGCGGAGTTTTATCTGGCCATGCGGATAGAGAGAGCACGCCGAGCGTCGATTTACGGCGAACGACCAAAGCGACTGTTTCGGGAAGCCGGCGAACGATACGTACGAGAAAACCAGCACAAGCGAAGCATCTATCTCGACGAGCTGCACCTAAAGCAACTTGATTCGTACATAGGTGACCTTGACCTTCGAAGGGTTCACATCGGTACGTTGCAGGACTTCATCGACGACAGACGCGCTCAGGGCAGGAAGACGAAGACCATCAACCTGGCCCTGGCATCGGTGAGACGCATATTGAATCTGGCCGCCTCCGAGTGGCTCGACGAATATGGCCTCACCTGGTTGGACCGACCGCCGAAGATCACGTTGCTCAAGGTGACCGATGCGCGCAAGCCCTACCCGCTTTCCTGGGAAGAGCAAACGCGACTGTTCAAAGAGCTTCCGGACCATCTGGCCCGGATGGCGCTTTACAAGGTCAACACCGGTTGCCGTGAGCAGGAAGTGTGTTCGCTTCAATGGGATTGGGAGGTAGAGGTACCCGAGCTGGAAACCTCGGTCTTCATAGTCCCCGAGACGCTCGTCAAGAACGGTGAAGAGCGTTTGGTTGTCTTGAATCGCACGGCGATGTCGATCGTCAATGATGTGCGCGGCGAGCACCGAAAGTACGTCTTCACCTACAACGGCAAGCGAATCCGGAAGATGAACACTGCAGCTTGGCGGAAGGGACGGTTAAGAGCGGGGTTGCCGCAAGTCCGGGTGCATGATCTGAAACACACGTTTGGCCGCCGATTAAGAGCTGCCGGCGTGTCTTTCGAGGACAGGCAGGATTTGTTGGGACACCGCTCGGGAAGGATCACAACCCACTACTCAGCCGCCGAATTTGGCAATTTACTTTCGGCAGCTAACCGAGTGGTTGGTCAGGGGTCACGCAAAACTCCCGCACTGTTCATTTTGAAGAAAAAAGCAGCTAGCGCCTGAGGCACTAACTGCTTGATCTAACTCCGAAAAGTTGGCGCGCCCGGAGAGATTCGAACTCCCGACCGCTCGGTTCGTAGCCGAGTACTCTATCCAGCTGAGCTACGGGCGCATTGTCTGGTCTTTGTAAATCTGGCGGAGAGAGAGGGATTCGAACCCTCGAAGGGCTATTAACCCTTACTCCCTTAGCAGGGGAGCGCTTTCGACCACTCAGCCATCTCTCCGATGTGTTCTCGTGGTAGTGGCCACGCCGCTACATCAATTCCGTCCCCCCTACCCACTGGGGGCGGCAATAATACTCATAGGGTTGCTTGAGGTAAAGCGGTTTTCAAGCTCATTCGGCCGCTTCCGTCTTCCCGGATTCGGCGGCCTGTTCGCTCTGAATTCGCTCGTAAATCTCTTCCCGGTGCACTGCGACGTCTTTAGGTGCGTTGATCCCTATACGGACCTGGTTTCCCTTGACCCCCAGGACGGTGATCGTAATATCGCTCCCGATCATAACCGTCTCGCCAGCGCGTCGCGTGAGAATCAGCATGACTTCCTACTCCTGCCTGTCGGGACTCGTGCCCCGTTCTTATTACGCGTCGTACTCCTTAAACCGTTGTAATACTAGCCGATTTTGGCTTTCGATGCCCATATAGGCCTTATTATGGGACAGTTGGGAAAAACTGGCCGGAAATGTCGCGCTAGCCGAGTTGCTCCTCGACCCAGGCATGCACCGATTCCAGAGCCGCATCGAGCTTCGAGACGTCGGTACCTCCGGCCTGGGCGAAATCGGGTCGGCCGCCACCTTTGCCACCGACCTGCTCTGCAACGGGTTTGATCAGATCGCCGGCGCGAATCTTGTCCGTGTTGTTCTTGGTCACGCCTGCGGCAAGCCGGACCTTGCCATCGTCGACCGACGCCAGCACGACGACGGCATTCTGCAACTTGTCCTTGACGCGGTCCACGGCATCCCGAAGCGCCTTGGCGTCGATACCGTCCATGCGCCCGGCGAGAACCTTGATACCATTCACAACCCGGATGTTGTCTTCGTGATCGGCCGCCTTGCCCGTGATCAGCGCGTGCTTCGCAGTCGCCAGTTTCTTCTCGAGTTCCTTGTTGGCTTGCAGGAGCTGCTCCACTTTCGCGGCCGCCTGGTCGGGCGTGCTCTTCAGCACACCTGCAAGTTCGCTGAGCGTGCGCTGATTGGCATCGATCCATTCCATGGCGCCTTTGCCAGTCACGGCTTCGATGCGCCGCACACCCGAGGCCACGCCGCCTTCATGCGTGATCTTGAATACCCCGATCTCGCCCGTGCGATCGACGTGGGTACCACCGCACAGCTCGACCGAGAAGTCGCCAAATCGCAATACGCGCACCTTGTCGCCGTACTTCTCGCCGAAAAGCGCCATCGCGCCAGACTCGATGGCATCGTCGTAGCTCATGAGATCCGTGCCTGCGACGACATTGCGACGAATCTCCTCGTTCACGATATCTTCGATCTCCTGCAGCTGCTCCGTTGTAACCGGCTCGTAGTGCGAGAAGTCGAACCGCAGTTTGTCGGGCGCGACAAGCGAACCCTTCTGCGTAACGTGATCGCCGAGCACCTGTCGGAGGGCTGCATGCATCAAGTGGGTTGCACTATGGTTCAGGCGAATGGCCTGGCGACGATCGGCGTCAACGACAGCCTCGAGTTTGTCACCAAGCTCAAGGCTGCCCTGCTCGACGCAACCGAAATGTACATTCGCTTTGCCACTTTTCTGCGTGTCGTCGACTCGGAACAGTTTGCCATCGTCGACCAGGATCCCGATGTCACCGATCTGTCCGCCGCTCTCTGCATAGAATGGCGTCGATGACAAGACAACGGCGCCGTCATCACCGGCAGCCAGCACATCAACGGCCGCGCCGTCCCTGAACAATGCAACGACCTCGCTCGCACCTTCGGTGCCCTCGTAACCGAGAAACTCGGTTTCGGCATCGATCTTGAGCTCGTCGCCTGCCGCAGCACCGAACTTGCTGGCCGCTCGTGCACGGTCCCTTTGCTTGTCCATAGCCGCCTCGAAGCCTTGCTCGTCGATGGCAAGATCACGCTCGCGAGCAATGTCGGCGGTCAGGTCAACCGGAAACCCGTACGTGTCATAGAGTTTGAAGACGAGATCGCCAGGAAGCTTCTTGCCCTTGAGCTCGGCGATCGCCGACTCGAGAATTTCCATACCCTGGTCGAGGGTCTCGGCGAAACGCTCTTCTTCCTTCCTGAGCACTTTCTCGACATGCGCCTGTGCCTTGGCGAGTTCCGGGTAAGCTTCACCCATCTCTTCGGCCAGCGGTGCCACGAGCTTATAAAAGAACAAGTCGTCCGTGCCGAGTTTCTTGCCGTGCCGAATGGCGCGACGGATGATGCGCCGCAGCACGTATCCCCTGCCCTCGTTGCCGGGCAAGACCCCATCGACGATCAGGAATGCGCAGGCGCGAATGTGATCGGCAATGACATTGAGCGAACTCGAACCGTCGTTCTTCACGCCCAGCACGTCAGCCGCCGCCTGGATGATGTGCGCAAACAGATCGATCTGGTAGTTGCTGTGCACCTGCTGCATGACCGCTGCGATGCGCTCGAGACCCATGCCCGTGTCAACCGACGGTTTCGGCAACGGCTTCATCTCGCCATCGGCCGAGCGATCGAATTGCATGAATACGAGGTTCCAGACCTCGACGTAACGATCACCGTCTTCGTCGGGCGAACCGGGTGGTCCGCCGGCGACGTCGGCACCATGATCAAAGAAAATCTCGCTGCAGGGTCCACAGGGCCCCGTATCGCCCATGGCCCAGAAGTTGTCCTTTTCTCCCATGCGCGAGAAGAGCTCGGGACTCACCTTCATTTCCTTGAGCCAGATATCGGCGGCTTCGTCGTCGTCTTCAAACACCGTGACCCACAGCCGTTCTTCGGGCAGCCCGAGCGTTTGCGTCAGGAACTCCCACGCGTACTGGATCGCTTCTCGTTTGAAGTAATCGCCGAAACTGAAATTGCCGAGCATTTCGAAAAACGTGTGGTGGCGTGCGGTGTAGCCGACGTTCTCGAGGTCGTTGTGCTTGCCACCCGCACGCACACAGCGCTGCGAGGTCGCCGCGGTCGAGTAACTGCGCTTGTCTTCGCCCGTGAATACGTCCTTGAACTGCACCATGCCCGCGTTCGTAAACAGCAGGGTCGGGTCATTGCCCGGCACGAGCGGCGAGCTCGCGACGACCTCATGGCCGTGGTCACCAAAAAAATCCAGGAATGCCTGGCGCAGCTCGTTGCTCGTCATGGTCTTCATCGAGGGGATATCGGGGTGCTACCGGAAAAGTAAAGGTGAAACCGTAAAGCCGGTAGTTTACGGGGTTTGTGCCGCCGTATTAAGACCTATTCGTCGTCTGGGCCTACGGCCGCCTGGATATGATCCTGTTCGAAGCCGCGGTATTGCAGAAAGCGCATCTGTCGGGCCTTTTCCTTGAAATCCCGTGGCCGGCCACGGCCAAATTTCCGGGTACGAATTTCTCGCGCCATTCCGTGCCAATCGGCGCTGGCCTCTTCCAGTGCCTGTTCGACAGCCGAATCATCAATGCCCCGCTGGCCGAGGTCGAGGCGGATACGCACGGGGCCTTTGCCCTGGTTGATACGGGACTGCACGAAGCTCTCGGCGAAACGTCCATCATTTTGAAGGCCCTCATCCGACAATCGCCGCACAGCCTGCTCCGCCACTCCCGCATCGAAGCCTTTGTCGATCAGTTTCTTCGTAAGCTCAACCTGCCCGTATTCGCGACGCGCGAGAAAGTCCATGGCTTTCTTGCGCGCCTCGAGGATGGACGAAAAGCGATCTTCCCCCGTTTCCGAGAGAAGATCGCTGATTTCTTCATGCAGGGGTTGCAGTGTTATGCCTCTTTCGCGACGGCCTTTACGTCATCGGCCGCCTTGTCCGCCGGGGCCACCGTTTTCGGTAACAGCTTGGCCCTGATCTTACCTTCGATCTCCTCCGCCATTTCAGCGTTATTACTGAGGAACTCGCGCACGTTCTCCTTGCCCTGCCCGATGCGGTCATCGCCGTAGCTGTACCAGGAACCGGCCTTGTCCACGATGCCATGCTGCACACCCAGGTCGATGATCTCGCCGTGGCGCGAAATACCGTGGCCGTAGAGGATCTCGAACTCGGCCTGTTTGAACGGCGGCGACACCTTGTTCTTGACGACCTTGACGCGCGTCTGGTTGCCAATGACCTCGTCACCCTTTTTGATCGCGCCGATGCGGCGAATGTCGAGGCGAACCGACGAGTAGAACTTGAGCGCATTGCCGCCCGTCGTGGTTTCGGGGCTACCGAACATGACGCCAATCTTCATCCGGATCTGGTTGATGAAGATCACCATGCAGTTGGAGCGCTTGATGTTGCCGGTGAGCTTCCTGAGCGCCTGTGACATGAGGCGCGCCTGCAGGCCCATGTGCGAATCGCCCATCTCACCCTCGATCTCGGCCTTGGGCGTCAACGCGGCGACCGAGTCGATGACGACGATATCGATAGCGCCCGAACGCACCAGCATGTCGGTGATCTCGAGCGCCTGCTCTCCCGTGTCGGGCTGCGACACGAGCAACTCGTCAACATTGACGCCCAGTTTCTCGGCATACGAAGGATCCAGCGCGTGCTCGGCGTCAACAAAAGCGGCCGTGCCGCCCAGTTTCTGAGCCTCGGCGACCACCTGCAGTGTCAGCGTCGTCTTGCCCGACGATTCCGGGCCGTAAATCTCGACAACGCGGCCCTTGGGCAGCCCACCGATGCCGAGCGCAACGTCGAGGCCGATGGAGCCCGAGGAAATAGCCTCGATATCCCTGGCGGCCGAACCGTCCCCCATGCGCATGACCGAGCCCTTGCCGAACTGCTTTTCGATCTGGCCAAGGGCCTGCGCGAGTGCTTTCTTGCGATTGTCATCCATTATCTGGGTCCTTTTTTGGCCGGGAGGCGGCCGGTTTGTGGCCCGGCAGGGCCGATTTTCAGATTACTGTTGATATACACAGTATTATTCCATGAAAGCCCCGCCAATGGGAGCCTCCAGCGCAGCTAAATTCCGGGCAATCTGTGAAGATTCTGTAGAAAACTCCCGGAAGCTATTGTTTCAGCGGGTGGTAGCTCACTCCCTGCGGTCCCGAAATGGACTCGACGAGCTCGAAGTCTGACCACTCGGTCGTCGCCCTTTGCGCGAGTCTCTCGGTCTGAAAGGTCCTGGCATTACGGACCACCGTTATGTGCGGCCTGAAATTGCGTTTTTCGGGCTGAATGCCAAGATCCGAAACGATGCCGTTCAGGTGGTCGACCAGTGCCTGCAACTCCGGCGGTACCGTCGACGCAACCAGGCTTGCCACGCGCGGCCGCGGCCAGAACTCCAGGCGATCGAAATTAAGCCGGAACGGCTCGACATGAGTCTCGTCGGCTTTCTCCAGGAGATACGCGGCGCGATTGGCTGGAAACGTGCCGATGAAGACGAGCGTGACATGCCAGTTACCACGATCCACCATGCGGCCTTCCACGGTCTTGGCAATAGGCGTAATCACATCACGCAAGCGGTCACGCTGGCGGTGATCCGGCCACAGGGCGAAGAACAGTCGTTGCGTTTCCATCAGGCTATGCGCTCTCGGACGCCCTGGATGGCATACGCGACGGTACTCTCGCGCACGAGTTCACGATCACCCGTGAAGTGCTCGCAACTCGCATCCGTTTTCGTGTCGCTACCGTCGCGTAGCGACCATGCGAACCAGACGGTGCCAACGGGCTTGTCTTCGCTGCCACCCGTCGGTCCCGCAATGCCACTGACGGCGACCGCAATGTCCGCGCCGCTCAGGCGCAGGGCGCCATCCGCCATTTCCCGGACCACGACTTCGCTGACCGCGCCGTTCTCATCGAGCGTCCTGGGCTGTACGCCAAGCAGCGACTCCTTGGCGCCGTTCGAATAGCTGACGAGGCCATAAGCGAAGACGGTTGAGCTGCCGTCAACGTCGGTGATCGCCTTGGAAATCCAGCCGCCCGTGCAGGACTCGGCTGTCGATATCGTCTTGCCGGATGCCGCGAGCTCGCTGACCAGCGCTTCGGACAATTTGAATATCGATTCGTGATCAGCCATTGAGCACCGACTCGTAAAGGGCGACGTGCTTATCGGCCATCGTAGCGATCGAGAACTCGTTTTGCATCTTGCGCCTGCCCGCCTCGCCGAAGGTCCGGCCGAGCTCGGGATCGTCGATGAAACGCCCGATAGCCGCGGCAAGCGCATCGGCGTCCTCGGGCGCAATGAGCAGTCCGGTCTTTTCATGCTCGACGGCTTCGTCGAGCCCTCCGGCGGAGAAACCAACGACGGGCACCGAGGCAGCAGATGCTTTTAGCGCGGCTACGCCGAGCCCCTCGGCCAGGGCCGGATGCACGAACAGGTCGAAGCAGGAAACGAACGAATCGAGGTCGTCACGAAACCCCGCAAACTGCACGACGTCGCCAAGACCAAGCGACGTAGCCTGCGCGCGTAGCTGGTTGCCAAGATAGCCCTGACCGAAGATGACCAGCTTGAGCTGTGAGTAGCGGTCCTTGAGCTCGGCCACGGCCTGCAGCAGGAACTGGTGTCCCTTGCGCGGAATCAGCTGTCCCGCCGCGGCGACGGCGAAATCACCGTCCGCCAGGCCAAACTCCTGCCGGAACGCCGCGCAGTCGGCTTGTACATTGAATGCCTCGACGTCGACGGCGCTTTTTATGATCTCAAGCCGTTCTTCCTCCACGCCCCGGTCTCGCAATACGCGAGCAATGGCTTCGGAAATCGCGATGACCTTTTTGAAGGGCCGGTAACGTAGTGCCGCAATCAGGCGCATCTCGGTGTTGTCGACCCGGCGTGAAACAACGGCGGGCACATCGGCGACGCTAGCCGCCAGCCCGCCCAGCACGTCGGCGCCGCGGCGGCTGTGGCAGTGCACGATGTCGGGCGCGCGCTCTTTGAGGAACTGCGACAGGCGATAGGCAAACGGCAGGTCGAGATCGCCTGCGCAAAACAGGTTTTGCACCCAGATACCGGCCTGGCGCGCTACGCTGTCGATTCCCGATTCGGGCGGACAAACCAGCGTGTTCTTGTGGCCGCGCTCACGCAACGCCTTGATCAGGTAGATAACCTGCTGTGGGCCACCCAAAAAATGGCGCCCCGTTTCGACATGCAGTATTTTCACGGTCTGACAATGATCGCGCGCATGGCGCGCTCGTACAAGAACAATGAAAGCCGAAGTCACTCCCGTCCATACGCCGATGATGCGCCAGTACCTGGGCGTAAAGTCCGAGTACCCCGATATGCTCGTATTCTACCGCATGGGCGACTTTTACGAACTCTTCTACGACGACGCGAAACGTGCAGCGTCCCTGCTCGATATCACGCTGACTTCGCGCGGCAAGTCGGCCGGCAACGCCATCCCGATGGCAGGTGTGCCGTACCATGCCGTGGAGGGCTACCTCGCCAAGCTCGTTCGCAAAGGCGAGTCGGTGGCGATCTGCGAGCAGGTCGGCGACCCGGCAACGAGCAAGGGGCCGGTAGAACGCAAGGTCACGCGCGTCGTCACGCCGGGTACGCTGACTGACGAAGCCCTGCTCTCTGCCAGCCGCGACAACGTCGTTGCGGCCGTCTTCGCGTCGGGAGAAACCATTGGCATCGCCTGGCTCGACCTGTCAGCTGGCCGCTTCCGGCTGACGGAAACGCCTGACCACGAAGGGCTTGCCGCCGAGATCCAGCGTCTGCGGCCGGCCGAGATCATCTACGATGAAGACCAGGCGTTCGGAAATGCCTTCGATGACAGCATTCGAGTCACGCGGCGCCCGCCCTGGCATTTCGAACTCGACAGTGCGAACCGCCTTCTCTGCGCGCAATTCGGTACGCGTGACCTGTCGGGGTTTGGCTGCGAGGCATTCTCTTCGGGCGTCGCTGCGGCAGGGGCACTACTGCAATACGTCACAGATACGCAAAAAGCCGCTCTGCCGCATCTGCAGTCGATCCGCGTCGAATTGCGCGAAGACGCAGTCATCATGGATGGCCCGACGCGCCGCAATCTCGAACTCGAGGAGTCTCTGAGCGGGCACGAGCAACATACGCTCGCCGGCGTCATGGACCGCTGCCAGACGGCCATGGGCAGCCGCCTGCTGCGCCGCTGGATCCAGCGGCCATTGCGAGACAGTGCAACACTCAAAGCACGTTATCAGTCGCTCGACGCGATGATGACCAGCACTTCGGTCGACGCCTTGCAGACATCGTTGCATGGCATCGGTGACATCGAGCGCATCCTGTCTCGCGTCGCCCTGCGATCGGCCCGGCCGCGCGACCTGCGCCAGTTGGCTGAAGCACTGTCCCGGCTTCCGGAGCTGCGTCGACAACTGCTGGAAATCGAATCGCCATTGTTGTCGGAACTCTGCGAACAGGTCGGCGAACACAAGGAGCACTATCGCCTGCTCGACAAGGCCATCATCGACAGTCCTCCGATGCTCATTCGCGATGGCGGCGTCATCGCGGCGGGTTACGACGACGAACTCGACGACCTGCGCGCCATTGCCGAAAACGCGGATCAGTACCTCATCGACCTCGAAATACGCGAGCGCGAGCGCACGGGAATCGCGACACTGAAGCTCGGCTACAACCGTGTGCACGGCTATTACATCGAGATCAGCAAGGCGCAGGCCGACAAGGCACCCGTAGAGTATGTGCGGCGCCAGACACTCAAATCGGCCGAGCGCTACATCACGCCGGAACTCAAGGAATTCGAGGACAAGGTGCTCGGTGCGCGCGAACGTGCGTTGAGCAGGGAGAAGTATCTCTACGAACAGCTGCTCGACCTGCTGCACGAAGTGCTCGGCGAACTGCAGCTCAGCGCCGCGGGGCTCGCGCAGCTCGACGTCCTCTCCTGTTTTGCGGAACGCGCCCAGGCGCTCAGCCTGTCGCAGCCCGAACTCAGGGACGAGCCCTGCATCGAAATCGAAGGCGGACGGCACCTCGTCGTCGAGCAGGTGATCGATACGCCGTTCATTGCGAACGACCTGTCTCTCGACGAGGCCACTCGACTGCTCGTGATTACGGGCCCGAACATGGGCGGCAAGTCGACCTACATGCGGCAGACCGCGCTCATCATCATCCTCGCTCACATCGGTAGCTTTGTGCCGGCCGACAAGCTCCGCGTCGGCCCGATCGATCGTATTTTCACGCGGATTGGCGCATCCGACGACCTGGCCGGCGGGCGCTCCACGTTCATGGTCGAGATGACCGAGACCGCGACGATCCTCAACAACGCCACGGAACAGAGCCTTGTGCTCATGGACGAGATTGGCCGAGGCACAAGTACCTTCGACGGGCTCTCGCTCGCCTGGGCCGCGGCCCATCACATGGGTGAGACCACGAGGGCATTTACACTGTTCGCGACACACTACTTCGAGCTGACGGCACTGGCACAGGAGCTGGACGCCTGCGACAACGTGCATCTCGATGCAACCGAACACAAGGGCGAACTCGTGTTCCTGCACACCGTGAAACCCGGGCCCGCCAACCAGAGTTACGGTCTGCAGGTGGCGTCGCTTGCCGGTGTGCCCAAAGATGTCATTCAGCGTGCGAGGGCGTACCTCAAGGCGCTCGAGTCGCAGCAGGCGGCTAACGCGGAGAACCCGCAGGCACAGCTGGATTTCAATGCACCGCAGGTGCCCGAAGAAGACCTTGTGCGTTCCGCGGTCGATGCGCTTGAACCCGACTCCATGTCGCCGCGCGAGGCGCTTGACGCGCTCTACAAGCTCAAAGAGCTATGACAGGTCGCGCAGGAATTCGCCGCGCTTGAGAAACGCCGCCGCCTGGTCGACGACATCGGGGGAAACCAGCAGGCCCTTGTGGCTGACAGCCATCACCAGGTGATCCCGCGCGCCGTCCAACAGCGTTTCCGACACGGCCACGGTCCCATCATTGTCCTCGTCGAAGCGGGCGAAAAACCGGCCCAGGCCGTACGGCACGTTACCCGCGATAACGCCGATTTCGCGTTCCTCGCAAACGTGGCTGGCCCACTCGTTGGCGGCCGCATGAATGACGCCGCCGGGCAGTGAGCGGCCAACAACCTCTTCCGCCCATTCCTGTTCATTGAGGAAGGTCGCGGCGCGCGAACCCGTCAACGGCGAACCGAGGCAAACGACACGTCCCGGCGGCATGGTGTCTTCGTTGGCGAGCATGCGCAGCGCGAGCACGCCCCCGAGGCTGTGCCCGATGAGGTGCACACCGCCCGCTTCGAGGTCGTCAATGAAGTCGGCCAGTGCATCAGCGTTCTCGTCGAGTGTGCCGTGCACGGAGCGATAGCTGAACAGGTGCGCGCGAAAACCGTACTCCTGCTCAAGACGACGCTTGATCAGGTACATCGCCGTGCCGTGCGACAGGTAGCCGTGGACACAGACGACCGTGTCGATCGAATTACTCAGTGCGCGGCGCCCTCAGGCGAATACCGGTTTCCTTGAGCTGCTCGGCGGAAACCTCGCCCGGTGCATTGGTCAGGAGGCAGCTGGCCGTCTGCGTTTTCGGGAACGCGATGACGTCGCGAATACTCTCGGCGCCCGCCATGAGCATGACAATGCGATCGAGACCGAACGCGATGCCACCGTGCGGCGGGCAGCCAAACTGCAGCGCCTTTAGCAGGAAGCCAAATTTCTCCTCGGCTTCCTCGTCGCTGATGTCGAGCAGTTCGAACACGGCCGCCTGCATGTCCTGATCGTGAATTCGAATAGAGCCGCCACCGATTTCGGAGCCATTGAGCGTAACGTCGTAAGCACGTGACAGCGCTTCGCCGGGATTGGCGCGCAGTGCCTCGGCATCGTCGATACTCGGCGCCGTGAACGGATGATGCAGCGACGTCCAGCGCTTCGACTGGGCGTCTTTCTCGAACATTGGGAAGTCGACGACCCATAGCGGCGCCCAGCCTTCCTTGACGAGGCCGCGATCCTCTGCAACTTTGATACGCAGCGCGCCAAGCGCGTCGTTGACGATGCGCGCCTTGTCAGCGCCAAAGAAAATGAGGTCACCCGTCTTCGCATTCGTGCGCTCGAGGATGCCGGTTACGGCTTCGTCGGGCAGGAACTTGAGTATGGGCGACTGCAGCCCGTCTTTGCCCGCGTCGACGTCGTTGACCTTGATGTAGGCAAGGCCGCGCGCGCCGTATCGGCTTACGTACTTGGTGTAATCGTCGATGATCTTGCGACTCATCCCGGCACCGCCCGGAACGCACAGCGCCGCGACGCGTCCTTCTGGGTCTGCCGCAGGTCCTGCAAATACCTTGAAGTCGACCGACTCCATGAGGTCGGCAACCTCGACGAGTTCGAGGTCAATCCTCAGGTCGGGCTTGTCCGAGCCGAAACGCTGCATCGCCTCGGCGTAACTCATGCGCGGGAACGGATTGGGCAGGTCGACGTCGAGCGTCTCCTTGAATACGAAGCGGACGAGTTCCTCCATCGTGCCGGTCACATCCGACTCGTCGACGAAACTCATCTCGACGTCGAGTTGCGTGAACTCGGGTTGGCGATCGGCACGCAGGTCTTCGTCACGGAAGCAGCGCACGATCTGGTAGTAACGATCGAGCCCCGACATCATGAGCAGCTGCTTGAAGATCTGCGGTGACTGCGGCAGCGCAAAGAAGCGTCCGGGATTCGTGCGGCTCGGCACGATGTAGTCGCGCGCACCCTCGGGCGTCGCGCGCGTGAGCATCGGCGTCTCGACGTCGACGAAACCGTGGCCATCGAGGAAGTCGCGCATGGCCTTTGTAACCTTGTGGCGCAGCATCAGGTTGCCGAGCATGTTCTCGCGCCGCAGATCGATGTAACGGTACTTGAGGCGGATGTCCTCGTTGGCCTGCTCGTCGTGGTGGAACGGCGGCGTCTCGGACTTGTTCAGCGTCTCGAGTTCGTGTGCAAGCACCTCGACCTGCCCGGTACGCATATTCGGGTTGATCGTGCCTTCGGGCCGCGGCCGTACGAGCCCTTTGACCTTGAGGACATACTCCGAGCGAATGCGCTCCGCCTCGGCGAAGATCTCGGGACGATCGGGATCAAAAACGACCTGCAGCAGACCCTCGCGATCGCGAAGATCGATGAATATCACGCCGCCGTGGTCGCGCCGCCGGTGCACCCAGCCGCAAACCTCGATTTCCTGGCCCACGAGAGACTCGTTGATCTCTCCACAATAATGGCTACGCATCGCAAAAAACCCGGGAAAAGCCCTGAAAAAGGAGGCGGAATGGTACGGCTTGGCAGGCCTGTTAGCAAGCTATTCGACGGGCCCCAGGTACTTGTCGAGCCAGTCCAGAGTTTCGCCCTTTACGATGGCCGGCGACACGAAATGACCCGTCGGTTCGACAACGTGTTTCTTGTCCTCCACGGCCGTCCCGAGGCGCTCGAAAAATGGCTTCGAAGAGGTTTCGAACTGGAAGTCCGCGTCGTACAGGCCACTGAAATGCAGCACGGGCACCGTTACACGCGGCAGGTAGTGCGCAGCGTTGATGTCGGCGTGGTCGCCGGCGTTAATGCCGGCCTGGTTGAGCACCACGGTCTTGATCCTGGGTTCCACTGCCGCGACGATGGCGCCCACGCGTCCGCCCCAGCTGATGCCGAAATAGCCAAGCTTGTCAGCCTCGATGTCGGGCCGCGTTTGCAGGTAATCGACTACGCGGCGAAACTCGCGAACCTCCCGGATCGTCAGATCGCGGCCACTGTGCGTGGACCAGTCGGGCCAGCTCGGCGTGCGTCGCTCGAACATGCCGTCGAGGACCGGAAAGGCAACGGCCCTGCCGTTGCGCAACAAGAAGTCGAGCCGCACCGGGTAATCGTCGATTGTCTCCAGGAATTGCGCGGTCGCCCCCGGCCAGAACAGTACGGTTTGATGGCGGGAAGGGCCGTGTTTCGGAAGGTAAAGGTATACCGGGATGCGATCCTCACCAGACACTCCATCGATCGTTACAAGTTCCCGCGTCCAGTGCCTGAAATCGACGCTTTCCCCGACATCCGCATTGAGCGGACTTCGATCGTAATCGTAACCGCTGAGCTTCGCGGCAAACACGTCATCCGAGATCGCATCCGGGATCGGCTCCCGTTCGGCATCCACGACGGCCTGCTTCGCAAGCGCCATGACGGCGCTTTCTTCGTTCGTCGACATCAGGCGTAGCCCATTCGTCGGCGAACGGTCCATCGGCGGTATCCTGTGCGGCTCCGAAACGCTGTCTTCGACCATGTATGACAGTTCATTCCAGCTGGCACCGACAATAACTCGCGCGTCACCTGCCTCGTTGAAGCACCACTCCCGCGCATTGCCCGCCATGTCGTGGGTACCGGTCCAGCCCAGGCTGTTTAACGAACCCACGGGTACGGTGCCGTCGCTGTTCAGGTTGCTTGCCGGCACCTCCCAGGCAAGTAGCCCGGTCGCCATCGCACGACGCCAGTGTCCGAGTGTCGGTAATTCGGAACCGGCGAAGCGCCCATAGGCCGCGGCCTCGTACCAGCTGATCCCGGTTACCGGGTGCTCGGCTTTGCCCTCTGGATAGGTCCCGGCCTCCCAGCCGGCAGGGCCCGGCCGGCCCGTGCGATCAACAAACCGGGCTGTTGCATCTTCAAAACCGAGGCGCTTGTCGTTGTCGACAAACTCGTACTCCCAAAGGTCCTTTCTGCGGTAACCGCCGGCGTCGACGAAGGCCTGATACTCGCCATTCGTGACTTCGTGTCGACCAAGGAAGAAGTCGCGAAACTTGACGCTCTTGCCATCGACGACCTCTGTCCAGCCGGGCACGTAAACCATATCGGGCGGAATAGCGTCTTTCGCATGAAGATGGAAACTACCGGGACTGACATTGGCGAAACCGGCCCACGGTTCGTTTTCGACGGGCAACTCCGTCGTCGCGATGAGGCCGCCGCCGACAGCCCTTAGGGACGGCTGCAGGCCGTCGGCCTCGAAACGCAACAACGACAGTCCGTGCGGGACCCGGGTCTCGTGGATTGGAGTGACGCCCAGGAATTGCCACTCTGCGTCGGGGTCACTGTAGGCGCGGCGATAGACTTTTGCGCCTTCCGGCGAGGTCGGTATCGAAGTCTTCCACGCAAACGATTTCCAAATTTCTCGCATGTCCGGGTCATCTGGCAGTACGCGTTCTATTTCGAGTGCAACCGCATATGCCGACTCATAGTCGCCTGCACCGACGTGTTCCTCGACCTGCGACATTGCGACATCCCGGGCCCATCGCGTGTCTTTGCCGGAATACCACCATCCCGCTGCGGCAATGCCCGCCACGACGATTAAAACTGCCGTTAACAGCGGGCCTTTTGTGGAGCCGGCCGCGACACCGTCAGCGCGCGGCGTCACTTCGACACCTTCCGGCGTCAGGTCATAGGCCCACGCGAGAATCATGGCTGGCACGAAGCCAATCACGAGAATGAAGAACGTAAGCTTCGCGGCCCAGGCAGGCAATTCGAGGATCGAGGCAAGGACATCGGCAACCTGCAGCAAGACCCACGAGGCGACGATGTAGGCCACTGCGACTCGCAGAACCTTGCGGCGCTTCAGTTCGCTGAAGAATGTCCCCATTTACCGGCCCGCTGTACCTGTGGGGCCAAAGATACCACGCTAGTCCGCCTCGTCAGGGAGTTCCAGCGGCAGTTCACCCGTCTTGTCGTTGCGCCACTTGGGCACGACCACACCGAGCGAGATAACCATCTTGAGGGCCTCATCCACGTCCATGTCGAGCACGATTGCATCTTTCTTGGGCACGACGATGACAATGCCGGATGTGGGGTTTGGCGTCGTCGGCACAAAACAGCAGAGCACGTCTTCGCCCGTGCGCCCCTGGACCTCGCCGAGCTCGGTCGAGGTCTGGAAGGCGATGCTATACAGACCCTTGCGCGGATACTCGATCAGCAGCACATTCTTGAATGACTGGCTCGAATCGGAAAAGACCACCTCGGCAAATTTCTTGGCGGCGGAGTAGATAGTGCTAACAACCGGGATGCGTTCCATCAGCGATTCCCAGCCGCCGACGAACATACGTCCGACAAAGTTCGCAACCAGCACGCCCGTCAGCAGCACAACGACCACGATCAGGATGACCCCGAACCCTGGTATATGTACCGGGTTCTCGGTACCGAAAATACTTTGCAGTATTACAGCCGGCTGATACTTGGTCGGAATCAGCCCGATCGTCTTGTCCATCTGACGGACGGCGAAGCCGATCAGCAAGATGGTGACGCCGAGGGGAATCCAGACCAGCAGTCCCGCGACGAGATATCGGCGTAGTCGCTTCATTGGGGGGACATCAAGCCGTGCTCGCCTTGCTGCCGGATGACTTGTCCGCGGACGTCTTGTCCGCAGGCTTCTTGTCGCTCTTCGTGTCGCTCTTTTTGTCGTCCTTCGGTTTCGATTCGGAATCGCCGTGCAGGTTGCGCTTTTCGCCGGTCTTGAAGTCGGTCTCGTACCAACCCTTTCCCTTCAGGCGAAACTTCGGTGCCGACAGCATTTTTCGAAGCGCCGGCTCATCGCACTTCGGGCAATGAACCAGCGCCGCCTCGCTGATTTTTTGCAGTTCGTCAAATGAATGTCCGCAGTGGCTGCAGGCATATTCGTAGATCGGCATGTGTTACTCAACTCCATGGAATTCCGGGGACAGTTTACTCACAGATAAGTAAACTGTCGCATAATTGCTGTTCTGCTCCGCGAATCAGGCAATCACGCGGCGTTCTGGAAATTCAGCCGGTCCTCGGAAACGCCCACCTTGATGACGTCACCCGGCTTGAACCTGCCTTTCAAAATTTCCTGGGCTAACGGGTTCTCGACCTGCTGCTGAATTGCGCGTCTGAGCGGTCTCGCACCGTATACCGGGTCGAAACCGGCCGTCGCGAGCTTGTCTCGCGCCGTGTCCGACAAAAGGATGCGGATGTCGCGCTCGGCCAGCCTGTCGTGCAGGTAACCCAGCTGGATGTCGACGATCTTGCGAATATGCTCACGTCCCAGCGGGTGAAACACGACGAGGTCGTCGATGCGATTGACGAACTCGGGGCGGAAGTGGCTACCCACAACCTCCATAACCGAGGCCTTCATCGAATCGTAGTTCTCTTCGCCGGCCAACTCCTGGATCATCTGCGAGCCCAGGTTCGAGGTCATAACGATAACCGTATTTCGAAAATCGACCGTGCGTCCATGACCGTCGGTCAGGCGACCATCATCGAGTACCTGCAACAGCACGTTGAACACATCAGGATGCGCTTTTTCGATCTCGTCGAGCAGGATCACCGAGTACGGACGCCGACGAACGGCTTCAGTCAGGTAACCGCCCTCTTCATAGCCGACGTAGCCCGGCGGCGCACCAATAAGGCGGGCGACCGAGTGCTTCTCCATGAACTCGGACATATCGAGGCGCACCATCGCCTCGTCCGTGTCAAACAGGAAACTGGCAAGCGCCTTGGTAAGTTCGGTCTTGCCGACACCTGTCGGGCCGAGGAACAGGAACGACCCGATCGGCCGCCGCGGATCGGACAGGCCCGCGCGTGAGCGACGGATCGCATTCGCGACAACAGTAACGGCTTCGTCCTGACCAACGACACGCTGCTGAACGACTGACTCCATGGCGAGCAGTTTCTCCTTCTCGCCCTCGAGCATCTTGCTGACGGGAATGCCGGTCCACTTGGAAACGATCTCGGCGACTTCGTCCTCCGTCACGTTGTTGCGCAACAAGGTCGTTTCGGCCGATTCCGCCTGCACAGCCTGTTCAAGCTGTTTTTCGAGTTCGGGAATGCGCCCGTACTGCAACTCGGACATGCGCGCAAGATCGTTGGCGCGACTCGCCGTGTCGAACTCCAGTTTTGCGCGCTCGAGTTCTTCCTTGATCTGCGCCGCACCCTGCATCGCCGCTTTCTCGGCTTTCCAGACCTCCTCGAGGTCGGCAAACTCCCTCTCGAGCTCGGCGAGTCGCGATTCGAGTTCATCAAGGCGTTTCACGGAGGCGTCGTCTGACTCCTTCCTGAGCGCCTCGCGCTCGATCTTGAGCTGGATGATGCGCCGCTCGAGCTTGTCCATCGCCTCGGGCTTGGAATCGATTTCGATACGAATGCGCGATGCGGCTTCGTCGATAAGGTCGATCGCCTTATCGGGCAGCTGCCGGTCGCTGATGTAACGGTGCGAAAGCATGGCCGCGGCCACGATGGCCGGGTCGGTGATCTCCACGCCGTGATGCACTTCGTAGCGTTCCTTGAGGCCACGCAGGATCGCGATCGTGTCTTCAACGGTCGGCTCCTCGATGAGTACTTTCTGGAAGCGACGTTCGAGCGCCGCATCTTTCTCCAAGTACTTGCGATATTCGTCGAGCGTGGTCGCGCCGACGCAGTGAAGTTCGCCGCGTGCGAGCGCCGGCTTGAGCATATTGCCCGCGTCCATCGAACCCTCGGCCTTGCCGGCCCCAACCATCGTGTGCAGTTCGTCGATAAACAGGATTATCTGTCCTTCCTGCTTGGCGAGATCATTGAGCACGGCTTTGAGCCGCTCCTCGAACTCACCACGAAATTTTGCACCCGCGATCAGGGCACCCATGTCGAGCGACAGGATACGTTTGCCGCGCAGCCCCTCGGGCACCTCGTTATTGACGATACGTTGTGCGAGTCCCTCGATAATCGCGGTCTTGCCGACGCCGGGTTCGCCGATCAGCACAGGGTTGTTCTTGGTGCGCCGCTGCAGGATCTGGATCGTGCGCCGGATCTCGTCGTCGCGACCGATGATCGGGTCGAGCTTACCCTGCTCGGCGCGTTCGGTGAGGTCAATAGTGTACTTGTCGAGCGCCTGGCGCGTGTCCTCGGCGTTCGGATCGTTCACGTGCTGACCGCCACGCAAGTCATCGATGGATTTCTCGATTGCGCCACGTACCGCGCCGGCCTGCTCCATGAGGTTT
>Ga0265309_10000288_pt1 | contig 19115 bp, 20 predicted proteins | sample Helome_FD_192492 | JGI IMG/M metagenome (GOLD analysis project Ga0265309, IMG submission 192492) | Marine sediment microbial communities from subtidal zone of North Sea - Hel_20160524 (Illumina Assembly) | ecosystem: Environmental > Aquatic > Marine > Subtidal zone > Sediment ...
TGATTACTGCATTAGATAATGCCGCTTCTGTGTGAACCACCCGCATTCCACGCCCACCCCCTCCACCAGATGCCTTAATAATTACCGGATAGCCAATGGTACGAACTATTGCTTTGATTTCCTCAGGAGATTCAGGCAGCGCTCCATCAGAGCCTGGAACACAAGGTACTCCAGCTTTTTTCATTGCGTTTTTAGCGTTAACTTTATCGCCCATAAGACGAATAGTTTCAGGACGCGGGCCGATAAAAACAAATCCACTTTTTTCCACTCGTTCAGCAAAATCAGCATTCTCTGCAAGAAACCCGTAGCCCGGATGAATTGCCTCAGAATCTGTTACTTCTGCTGCACTTATAATTGCAGGAATATTAAGATAACTCTGATTTGATGGTGCTGGCCCAATACAAACAGACTCGTCAGCTAGCTTTACGTATTTTGCTTCAGCATCCGCTTCAGAATGTACTGCAACTGTTTTGATGCCCATCTCACGGCAAGCACGCTGAATTCGCAAAGCAATCTCGCCTCGATTGGCTATAAGTATTTTTTCAAACATATTTATTTAGGTAAATCCTATTCTGAATGGCGAGTATGCGAATTGTCCTTCAGCCCGATAACTTCCAAAGAAATGATCAAGTAAGCATCATTCAATAATGAATAATGACTCGCCGTATTCAACTGGCTGACCATTCTCAATCAAAATTGCTTTAATAATGCCATCCTTATCAGCTTCAATTTCGTTAAGAAGTTTCATCGCCTCAATAATACACAAAGTATCCCCTACTTTAACCGTTTGCCCCACATCTACAAATGGATCACTCCCAGGGGCAGACGTACGATAGAAAGTTCCAACCATAGGAGATTTAACCGTATGACCGGCAGGAATTTCCTCTTCAACTTTGTTCAAAACTTTGGTTTCTGGTACTGAAGCTACGATTGGTGCTGCAACTGCCGGCATGTCAACCTGAACCGGTATGCCGGTGCCTTTCCCTGATTTACTTATACGGACCCTTTCCTCTCCTTCAGTGATTTCCAACTCGGAGATACTTGACTCTTCAACTAAATCAATTAATTTTTTAAGCTTTCTTAGATCCATAATAGCCCTCCTGGGGCAGTGTCCTATTTTATGGCATTTGACCTGAAATATATTTTCTTTTAATGTAGTCGTGTAGGACCTTAATTAACAAGTATGTAATGCATATTTGAGTGCCAAGTAATAGCTTCTGGCGCCCAAACCACTAATAACACCTAATGCAAGAGAAGAAAAATACGATTCTCGTCGAAATGTTTCACGAGCAAAAATATTTGTAAGATGAACCTCTATAAAAGGCAAACGTGCTGCTGCCAATGCGTCACGCAAAGCAACACTAGTGTGTGTAAATGCAGCAGGATTAATGATAATAAAGTCAGTTTCATCCCCAATAGCCTGCTGGATACGACTTATTAGCTCTGCTTCACTATTGCTCTGAAAGCAAACTAGACTAGACCCTGCTTCTTTCGCCAATTTACTTAAATTTCCGTTAATTTCTTCTAACGTCTCGCTTCCATATACTTCTGGTTCTCGACCACCCAGAAGATTAAGGTTGGGTCCATGCAAGACTAAAATATTTTTTGCTGCTGTAGCTCTTGACGTCATTGAGCGATTCTGCCGTATTTTTGAAAGTATGTCTACACGTTTAACGATTTTAGCCGAAATTATAGTAAATTTCAGAAAACCATATAATTTATGCACAAATATCTGTCAACATTAGTAAATAGTATTTTGAATCGATTACAGCACATACTATTTGCTTTGAATCTGATTAAAAGTAACGCCTTATATCCTAGGCTCGCCATATGGCTGTTTTAGTTTCAATTTGCTGACCGTATTCCAAACCTCTATAATCTTTGATCCTTATGAGTCTTGCTGTTGTAGCTCAGTTGGTAGAGCAACTGATTCGTAATCAGTAGGTCGGAGGTTCGATTCCCCCCAACAGCACCAATAAACAAAAGGATTTAGTGTAAAAGCTAAGTCCTTTTTTCATTTATTTGGGGCACTAGTGGGACACTTAAAATCAATAAAATGTATCTTTACATATTTACGTATATATATACTAGCAAACAGTTTGCAGCATCAACATGCCCGAATAGACCTATTTCTACGCTCTAAACCAATACATTTTGTTAAATAATACCAAAATTTAAAAATTACTTGTCCCATTACTGTCCCATACTTAAAATATATAAATCCAACTTTTTGTTTAAAAACAGATAATAGTATTAATACGTCTGATTATGTATCAGACGTTGTTATTTATTATTGAATGTTGTAGTCTGCTATATGTATTAAATCCTGATACAGGAAATAAATTTTTATGGCAACTATTGAGAGAAGGCTTTCCAAGTCTCACGGCAATACTTATCGAGCTAAGATTCGACTAAAAGGTTTTCCAGTACAGTCAGCTTCTTTTGAACGTCTTACCGATGCCAGGAAATGGGTCCTGCGGATAGAATCTGCAATTCGTGAGGGAAGGCATTTTAAAACAATGGAAACCAAACGCCACACATTAGCGGAATTGATAGACCGCTATATCCGCGATGTTTTGCCGCACAAACCAAAAAGTGCATACGATCAAACGCAACAATTAAAACGATGGAAAGTAGAAATTGGCGATTATAGCCTTGCTGATGTAACTCCTTCACTGTTGGCAGAACTCCGAGATAAATTAGGCCAGGAAATTACAGAACGCGGCAAACCACGCTCGCCTGCAAGTGTAGTACGTTATCTGGCTGCGTTATCTCATACCTTTACCATTGCAGTAAAAGAATGGGGATGGATGGAAGACAATCCTATGCGAAAAGTGACAAAACCCGAAGAGGCACGAGGTCGAGTCCGTTTTTTGTCTGATGATGAACGTCACAGACTTTTAAAAGCCTGCAAAAAATCAAGAAACTCTTATCTTTATCCTGTAGTTGTATTGGCGCTATCCACCGGAATGCGCCAGGGGGAAATCATGGGGCTAACTTGGGACGACGTGGACTTGAATCGAGGCAGAGCAATTCTACAGGAAACAAAAAATAATGAGCGTAGAGCTGTGGCTATAACGGGTCATGCACTAGAACTATTGAAAGAGCTTAGTAAGTTACGTCGTATAGATAGCAGCTTACTTTTTCCTTGCAGAGGAAACAATCCACAAAAATCTATTGATCTACGTACACCTTGGGAAACAGCTCTTAAACATGCAGATATAAAAGATTTCAGATTCCATGATTTACGACATTCAGCAGCCAGCTACCTAGCAATGAATGGTGCAAGTCTTGCTGAGATTGCAGAAGTTCTTGGTCACAAAACCTTACAGATGGTGAAACGATATGCACATCTAAGTGAAGGACATACTGCCAGCGTGGTGGAATCCATGAATCAGAGAATTTTTGGACAAACATCATGACGGAGAATAAAGATGATGAGGGTGCAAAGGATTTGAATGTCTACTTTGCGCCAGAAGCGGACGTTCAAATCCCCTTAGAAACGTAGGTTAACTTTAAGTATTCCAAAACATACTGGTCAGCAGAAGTCTATATAAGAAATTGAAATAATTTTTAATACTAGATATGTATATCTCACTCTACTAATGGAATTTTATTTGCTGGCTGGTTGGCATTTGTTCTATGGAATAGGGTTCCATTGATACTTTATGCTGTAATTTATTTCCTAATACTATATTTAATTGTGAAATTTGCGCAAAAATGACAAGGTGAACTTATGATTGTTCACCTAGTCTCCATACACTATCATTGTTGGGAATGGTGATAACGATAGCTAAAAAAAGCTAAGATAGCATTTAAACATATCTTACCTGGAGAATCGTTTTGAAATTATTAAAGTTGCTTATTCTAGTTTGCTGCATACCACTACTTAACGGATGTGCAAGTCTTGGTAAAGGCATTGCTGAAGCAGTACTTGAACAAAAAGGAGAGGATGCGCGCCTTTGCCAAATCAGAGGAAAACCTTTTCAGGGAATATTTCCTCTGGTAAAAGATCCGACTAGCACGACAAAAGTTCTGATGGTGCATGGTGTGGGAAAGCATATACCAGGTTACTCAACTCAGCTCCTGCTGGGGCTGGCAGCTGAAATGGGGCTAGACCATATCAGTGAAACCCCAAAAAATATCGATCTTGTTCACCGGGTCGATACTGAGAAGAAATTTGGAAAACTAAGAATTACTCAATTAACTAATCCTGATAAAAATCATGAGCTTTTATTTTACGAATTTACCTGGTCAGATTTAACTGACGATCAAAAGGAAGTACTCGCATATGATAATTCAGGTGATCATTCTTTTCGTAGAACTGCTATAAACGATGCGTTAAAGAATTTTGCTAATGATACTATTCCTGACCAGATGATTTATTTGGGGGAGCGTCAGGAATACATTCTGAGTTCTTATTCAATGGCATTCTGCTGGATGACGTCTGCAACAAAATGGGATGATATACCTGTTTCTTCCAAGCAGGTATGTGTGCCATCAAAACAGGCAATTGAAAATATGCGAAATGATCATTATGTAATTATTTCACATAGCCTTGGCAGCAGAATAGTCATTGATGGTCTGCAGAGGAGTGCCGAGAACCTTGGTGACAAACAGAATATAGAAAGGAAATCCTGGAGTCTTGCAGACAAATTCACAAAAGCATTTAAAGAGCAGCATATTCCTGTTTTTATGCTTGCTAATCAACTTCCATTATTTCAGATTAACCAGAAATTACCTGAAAACACAGGGCAGCGAGATGCTTATTGCCGTGCAGAAGGTAAGCATTACAATTCTCGCTTACTTAGTGAAACTTCCATCATTGCTTTTAACGATCCCAATGACATGCTTAGTTATGCAATACCTCCTGGTTTTACTAATCGTTATATAGACTCAAGAATTTGTGCTAAAACAACAAATATTAATATCAATGTGGCAAATATTATTGATGTGTTTGGTATAACCTTTGCTAATCCGCTTGAAGCACACAATGGTTATAAAACTGATAAGCGTGTTATTGCTCTGATGGTTAATGGAGTAGGTAATGAAAATACAGCTCCAATCATTAAAGAACGTTGTTCAACTATGATAACAACAGACTAAGGAGTCGTTCTTGATTAAGTTGAGGACCTTGTATCTCAACCATGATTCACATACATACTTTCTGAATGTCAACTTTTATGCCAAAAGCGGATATTCGGACTTTTTTATCCAATTAGGTAGAACTTAGTGTATTTTATAGTGGTCTAATTGGAATAGATAAGAAAAATTGTGTTGTTTATTTGTCATGTAATAAATAAAAGGTCTAAAAATAATGGATAAATTTGAAGAGATTGAATATAAGCAATGCTTGGCGTCCCTCAAATACTATGATGATCGGCATTTATCTCTGTTAAAGTTTGCTACCGGAATTTCAAGTGTAGCCCCGCCTATTATTTATGCGCTTTATAATTTAGATATTGAGACGGATTTAGACTATTGGAATTTTATGACTTTCCTAAGCCTTATTACAGCCATTGGATTATCAGCACTTTTTGTGGCGATGATTCAGAACAGACTCTATTTCATATATCCTGCAAGGCAAGTTAATTCCATTCGTAAATCACAGTTCCAAAGTAAGAATCCTCCGGTATTTCAAAATCAAATGTATACAGACGTTGATATTAATGCGTTTAAATGGATGAGTAGTCAAACGTTAATGAATCTATTCGTATCGTTTCAAATAAGCTTCTTTTTAGGGATGGCATATTTTTCGATAAATATAGAAAAATTTACGAATAGCTCATCAATTTATAATTCGCTATTTGTTGTCATTATTGCAGCCCTAGTAATATTTGGTTTTTCGTCACTTTATTTATCAATAAAGAGCAAATTCCATCCGGGTATTAATGTTCCACAATAATTAAAATATATACTGATGCCGACGACCCCCATCAAGAAAATTATTCTGGCGACTGATTTCTCAGATACTTCTAAAGACGCTAGTTACCACGCACTACAATTAGCTAAGGCTTATAAGGCAAAACTTAAAGCTTTGCACACTTTTGATATAAATATATGGAATGCTCCTTCATCATATTACTCAACAAAGAAAGAATATACTGTATCTATTAAGCATATTGAAGAAATAAGAAAAACAGGGAAAGATACCCTGAAGAAACTAGCAGAATCCTTTGATTTGGATGTGGGAACCATCTTTACGGAAGGTAATCCTGGCCAAGAGATTATTCGTGTTGCTGAAGAAGAGAATGCTGATCTGATCGTACTTGGAACACATGGGTATACGGGATGGAAACGATTTCGCTTAGGAAGTGTTTCTGAATTTGTTATTAAGCATGCCCACTGCGCTGTCTTTGTAGTTCGTCCTGAAATAAAATAGACGGTCACTTTTACAGATTCTATACTTTGTACTAAAAGGTAAATTTGCCTAATTAATTTTATGGAAAATATGGGGATAACTGGCCATAGTTACCCCTTGAAGAATTAGATTCGCCTAAACTTAAGATACGACTCATATAAGCCTTAATTTGTATGCGATGTTCTAGGATAAGGGAGTCTTTCCATTAGGTAACATAAACAATCCTGGCGGATGATGTCTTCATCTAATGTTAACATTGCCGGCATCATTGGTTTCCTGAGTTTAATTTTTTTCTTATCCATATAAAATAATTTTTCACCAAGCTCTTCGTCACTATCATTAAAAGCTAATAATCTGATGTTGTTATTGGAGCGCGTTATTCCAAAACATGTGTCCGCAGGAACTTCTGTAAAATTCATTTTATATAAGTCTTTTTCAAATAAGATAGCGGCAGTCTGATCAGTATAGCTAAATGTTACATCTTCTGGGACTCGTATACGTGCAACTGTATGAAATAGTTTTATATCTTGTGGCAATACAGGTTCATTTGAAATAGATTGCAAACGTAATACCGCATCAATATATTCTAATGCACGTTTTGCACCATTCGTATCACCTGGTTTACCACATTCTAAAGTCACAGCAGGACAAAGTTTGCTAAAAGCCATTGATTGCACACCTTTAGGCCTTAAAAAATATACTATAGTAGGTCCAAATAAAGAAGCTAGCTGTAAAAAACGATTCTCAAGTTTATTAATGCAAGCGTAATGTGGATTTAACCCTGTATTGTTGTGAATATCTATACTGGCATATACATTCCTGCGTGCCATCTCTTCAACTACCTCCTGCATAACAATAGCTTCTTGCGTATTAGGTTCAGTTGTTCCCGGCCAGATACGATTATAATCATGTTGCCCATCAAGAAAACGCTTTCTATATCGCGCTGCTTGGGTATTTGCCAGCAAAATTGATATAGACCTTGGTAAACTTAAATTTTGATATTTTTTTAATAATTCTTGAATTACATGTAATCCGGTACTTTCGTTCCCATGTAACAAAACACTGATAAAAATAGGTTCCGGTTTTTTGCCGTGTAAATGTAGAAGAGTTGGTGCCGGAAATAGTGTATAGAGTTCTTCAATTTTTATCTCTAACAGCTTTTGTGGGTAACTATTTAATTGAATTAATTTCATACAGCCCATTTTTCTCGTTTTATATATTAGTAATCCCAGGTGTGAACAGGGGCACCGGATTCCTGGAATCGATGATAAATACGGGTTAGTTCAACCATGTCACATTTATGTATGTCTACATATTTACGCTGCCAACTTGCCCCAGTTTGTCTATTTTCAATCCGTGCAGCGATAATAGATAAGTACTTTCTAATATCAAATAAAGAAATATTCATCATACGCAAGCCTTCTTCAGCCTGAGGGAGCAAAATGTTTTGAAGCAATTCAACAGATTCTATATGCTTTCCAAACCAATTAATTGAATGGTCAAAGCTGTGCATTGCTGCAGCATAAAAATTTGATTCTGTTACATTAAATTCTGGCAACGAATGACCACTCTTTAACATCTGAGCCCAATAATGTTGCAACCCATAATAAAATGCTGCATTTGCAATCATATCAATAAATGTTGGTCCTGCCGGAATAGCACGATGTTCTATTCTTATATGAGGTTGGCCTTGCTCGTTAAAGCCGAGTAAAGGACGGTTCCAACGCCAGATCGTACCATTATGTAGTCGTAAATGAGAAAGAGTTCCATCATCTTTCTCAACTATGGGGAGCAGAACACAAGAGTCTTTAAGATTTTCTTCAAAACATTCTAATATAGACTCTTTTATAAATCCGCTTCCAAAACTTACTCGTTTTATAGCCTCTGAAGGCTCGGCTGTATCAATAGATTGTTCAAATAAAGGAATCCTAGTTTCATTCCATAAGTTTTTCCCAAATATGTACGGAGAGTTTGCAGCTACAGCTACTAAAGGCGCAGTTACTATCAATGCGGCATTATAATAGTGGTGTGCTTCTTGTGCGGGAACCTGTGTATGAATTTGAAATGATGCTGTAGTTGCTTCGAGCATTACATTGCCACTATCAAGTTCAAGAAATTCATTTCCTTGTATGGATAAATGTAAAAACTTTTCTTTGCGTCTGGCCATAATCTGTTTATTCAGTGCATGATAGCGATTCATGTCTGACATAGCACTTTCACTTAAGGATGAAAGTTGGAATGTAGGAAGTGTGCCAATTAACAATAACTTTGAAGGTATACTAAGATTTTTAGCTACATCCTGAGCTTGTTTCCATGTATTTACTAGCTCTGCATGGAAATCTGAAAAGGCAGTGCCTATTAAATCTCGGGGTAAGTTATTAAATTCTAGACTGAAGCTTGCCAGCTCAGGAGAAACCAACGGACTATTAAAAACTTCTAAGAACTCTTTATTAATCGGAGCAGGTCTAAACGAACAATCTAATATCCAGCTTTCAATTTCGAATCCACCAACAAGCCTATCATTAGATAAGACGCCCTGTTGATACCACTTGCTTAATAATTTTGTTTCCTGTTCAAGACAAGAATGAAATTTACTAAAGTCACTCTTAGAAAAATTGGTATTTTTAATTTCCTGACCCATATTTAAATTATGTAATATATTAATTTATGACTTTACCATCTGCGCTGGAATACGTCAGTATTGATTAATTTTTACATGTACCAGATTCAGGTTTTCAGAAAATTATTTCAATTGGATATTCAAATTTTTGTCTAGTAGGTTTTTCTGTAAGGCGTATACTTAAAAAGTATGAATATATTTGAAGGGTCAAGGCGGATTGCAAAAATAATTGCTGGAATATGGGTAATTATTTGGATCTGTGCAGCAATTGGCTATAGCTATGATCTGTATGAAAGAAGATGTATTTCTTTATCGTATGAAGACAATCCAAATGTTAGCTTTATTAGATGTGGTAGCTATGGGGAAAAAATGAACCAGGATTTACTACCTTTTATTTATGATGAAATTGACAAAGAGGCTTATTTGCTGTTTGTTGGAGGGTTAGTGTTTATTTGGGGATTTACCTGGGCAATGGGCTATATAGTTCGTGGTTTCAGGGGTATTCCAAGAGGGCAAGACCATAACAAATATAAAAAATGAGTACGGGCCAGAATCACTTGGAAAGATATCCAATACCTGAAGGCTCTGGTACTTTAAGTTCCATCATAAGTTATTAAATTGTTGAACACTCAAACTCTTCCATAGCTAGTGTCTGCTTTGTGCCAAGAGCAGACATTGGTTGATTTCCTTTTCACTTATCTTCTCAATAGTATTCTGCACTTCCAGTGACTTTGAAGAAATCTGCGTAGCTGCTCCTTTTTTAAAACGGAAATCGCAATAGGTGCAGCCATCTGCAAGAGACTGAGTACGAATTAGCCCCCATTCCATTGCATCACTCAAGGCTATATCTGACATACAGATATATGGAGCAAACTTCTCACCACCATGTTTCATTGCAAAAATCTGGTGCCCGCACTTAAGGTAATTTACTCCCCAGTCAAAGTCATCACCATGACCAACAAGATACTCAACTTGGAAATCACCAAAATGAGGTCGCAGGTGTTGTTTTACGCGAATAGCAAATATTTTTTTCAAAAAACTTGAGAACATTATTTTCTTTAGTAGCCATTTCTTATATGAAGGAATCATGGCCGTCCTCAGTCGTAACGCTTCATGACATAGAACCCATATTTCCTCAGGTGATTTACCAAGTTTTGTAAGTACTTTATACGCAGCAACTTCTTGTGCGGTAATAAGTAGGAATGTGTTCAGAAATTTAGATCGCCAACCCAGGATATAGGGAATTTCAGGAATGAGCATTTCGTATTCATTTCGTATATCCCTACCTGCCATCAGGGTAAATTCCTTACCAAACTGTTTGACAGACTTGTCCTTTATCAACATAAAGGTCTTATCAAAATCATTTAGAAGTTTATCTTTACATGGAATATAGTAACCGGTTATTTGGTTTGACATTAGTACCTCCGATTTACATTTCACTCCTCATAATTTTAATGCTCTTTTCTTTTAGCCCTAATTAAATTTCTCATATATGAGGCTTGGCTATTTAGTATCCAATACTATAAGAATTGGGCAAAGATCGAAAAATTTCAATAAGCAGCATTCAAATATTACTTGGTTTCATCATTTTAGGAATCTGGTCAAATGTCTGCTTTGTGCCAAAAATGGACATTCGTCAATTTTTTTCTAGGAAATTATTTTGCGTTGAAAAAATAAAGGGAGTGTAGAGGGAAGATGGCACTTGTTGCACGGAGGGGAGTAAATTCTAGACTAGGCGTACCTCCACTAGTCCTTATTTAATTTTGTCATGGAGTGTTTGCTGATAAATAACCACCAAAAAGGGTAATAAGTCACAAAACTATAGATTCCAAGCGTGATAAATTTACTTGCATATCACTAATATACTGTTAAATAAGAAATGAAATATGGGTGAGTTTGAAGAACAAATTATTGTATCGGCATCGCCAGATAAGGTTTGGAATGTCCTGGCAGACATTAGAAATATTTATCTATGGAATCCTGGGGTCGTTCGGTCCAGGCTGACAACACACGGAGAAGTTCGTGTAGGTGCGTGCAGACATTGTAATTTAGGGGGCAAGAACTACCTAAATGAGGAAGTCATCGAATTTGAGAAGCCCCACAGACTGACTATGCGTATTAATGAAACAAATCTTCCTTTTAAGGAAGCAGAAATACGGTTTACAGTTGAGCTCCAAGGGGATAAAACCCTTGTTAGGGTCTCACCAAAATATCAGCTTAAATTTGGCTTACTTGGGGGTATTCTTGATACGATTATGGTGCGCTCACAGTACCGTAAAGGTATGCAAGAATTGTTGCATGGGTTAAGAAACTATGTAGAGTAGTGTGTTCTAGGGATACAAAGGCTTGCGATACATCCCTTGAATTATGTTTAAGAAACCCTGATGTAACAGTCCCATTCAAAAATGGAACAAGAGTAAAGCCAGATAGAACGATAATTAACCCGAATTAAAGTAATCAAATTCACCTAAGGTTCGCTTTTGACACAAAGCGGACATTCAAGAAATCATCATTTTAGTTTAGCCAATCAAAAGAATTATTTTTTAAGTTGCTGCTCTTAGTAGATTCTTCTAACACTTACTAACTAATCTATAGGTACACGATGACCCTGAGCATACATACATTGTAAATAACTAAAGTCATAACGTTGTTGAACTATCCATGCTGAAGTTTTATTAGCACTAATTTCACTTACTTCTTCCTGAGAAAACTGTTTGCATTTCATATCATCATTATGGAACTGATCAAAACTTTTACCTGAACCCGGCGCAGCTGAAGCAATCATGCTGGGGCCTGATGGCATATACGCACATGATGTGAGTAATAAAACTATCAAGGTAGCCAATGATCTATATAGTTTAATCATGACAGCTCTCTACGGTGTAGTCGGATGGGGCAATTTACTAATGATTTAACTATTTTTAGGTTACATTTGCTTTTTGCGATTGTCTACTTTATGCCAAAAGTGGACAGTCACATCCATACCAATCCAATAGCATCCAATAAATCTGCGATGCATCACTTTTTTTTTGCTATATAATAAAAAATACTAATCACCCCTGTAATAAATAAAGCTCCTTGTACTTGTTTGCTTTCAACTTTCAGGTCATGCGCCCAACGAGCGAAATGTTCACAGTTTCGGCTTAAAGGACTGTATTTAATCTTGCCTAGTTTTGAGCGGGCTCGCTTAACTACCTGATGTGGTTGTAAATTACCCTGAACCGGGGAAAGAACAACCTTTCGGTTTTCCACACAATAATCCCAAGCTTCTTCACAGACAGTTCCTTGCTTTGCTGATAACGAGATAAGCATCGGTTTTCCATTATCATATCTGTCAGATACGACAGCATAGTGGTTATATACACCCATCAGAACCTTAACAATAGCTCCTGTAGAATAGATAGATTTAAACATGGATGTTCTCCTTCATACTGTGAAAATTTGCTGCTATATTTGTTGGTATATTGAAATTAGAAAAAAATACAAATCTGCCTGCGGTAAGGGTTATAAGTTACTATTCTATCCCTGCCGCCCATCATAGAAGCTGTAATACGAATATTGAGAAATAAGTTTTTAGGAAGGGCTAAATCCTTCCCTGGGAAACGTTATAGTCTACACTCTCTATTTTATTTAATATTAATTGCAGAATACCTTCCAGATTATTAATTTTTTGTTCCATAGTATCCAGCTTATAATTAATATTATTTAATTTAGTTTCTATTCCTCCAAATTCACCATTAGACATTTTATTGTCTCCTTAAACTAGTTCCTGTCCCAGATAATAGTAACAGCATATTACTATTTAGCACATGTGGAGCAGATTTACTCTGAATATCCGCCTTGTACCAAACGCGGATATTCGTTAGTAGTTAATTGACTTGCTTCAGCAAGTTTTTATTTTTGCTACAGGGCGTATACTAGTATAAATGAAAATATTTATATCAATTTTGGTGGGCATGCTCTTATGTGGTACAGCACATGCAGAGTGGAAACAATATGCGACTAAGTTAGATGAGAGTCCTGTGTACTATGATCCAAGCAGACTTTCACAGATGTCTAATGGAAAAATTATTATTTGGCACAAACAACGATATAGTGAAACAGAGCTTGAACGAATTAATCTTCATATGAGGCTAGCTAATGATCTTCTACATGCAGCAATAAGCTTACCACCACCATACAAAATTTTAGCCTATAAGGATTATTCTCATACACTACAAAAATATATCTATGACTGTTCCTTACAAAGATTTGCGGTTGCTTCTTATTATTTGTACTCTAACACTGGAAACACCTTAAATACTTTCTCCTCTCGCGTAACAGAACAGTCAGATTGGAAATTTCAAGATATTCTTCCAGAAACCACTGAAGAAAAGTTGATGAATATCGTATGCGAGAAGTAGGGTAGCTATCCCCCAAAAAATAGATAATTTATTCTTATAGACAGAGATTTTAAAAGAAAGATAGATACGTTTGGTATTGGAACGACCCTGCATCCCGTATTAGAGGTACTACATCTCTTTGTATCGATTTCAATTTGGGTACAATTTCTATAAAGTAAATCTGTGAATGTCTGCTTTGGGCCAAAAGCAGACATTCAAACCAAGTATTTCTCACCATCCCTTCTTCTTTATTATTGTTGACTGGATTATGCAACAGCTCGTACAGAATCAACCAAAAGCAGACGTCTATTCAAGATCATGCCGATTACTGAAAGAGCAATTCCTAGACTGAACTGTACATAGTTCACTAAATTGAGCCGGATAACAGCTTCCCAGTGCCCCCCTATTTCTATATTCATTCCCCAGAATCCAATACCACTAATCAATAAATAGAGTAATCCGAATCTCAGCATGGATTGAATCCTTGCGTTTTCACTCAGACGCGAAACGACGATAAAACAAATAGCTGTTATAAGATGAATGAGTTTTAGAGCCATATAAGATTCCAGAAAGATTGGCTCCCCTGGAAAGAAATTAGGAATAAACCCTAAAAGAGCTATCCACATAAACATTGCGGCAAAAATCCACGATACCTTGACTGAATCATTATTCATTCGACTATTTCTACCTCGTATGGAGCCATATAGTTATCAGCTGAAAAGAATGAAATTATTACTTCTTTCCTTATATAAACGATAAAACGGCAACATTTATCATTTAGTTTAGGCGGGGATTTTATATTGGAATAGTTGCAACATCAACTAGGAAACCTTTATAAATCTTAAAGATAGATTGCTGGCCTGCCGTAATAACATATATTTAGAGCATAAAACTTTTACCACCGTCACGCTGGTTGATCTTTATTTAAACGTAGATCTATTCGTGAAAGGAAAAGAAAATGCAAGTAAATGTAGTTAAACTTAAAATAATTCAGCCATTTGTTTCGGGGCTTGCAATTATTTCTCTCATAGCTGTGCTCATTTTTTCGATCTATTTTATCGGCCATGATAGGCTGTGGATTATATTTTTAACCGGAATTCTTATAATGGCTGTCCTAGCAGAGGCGGCTAATGTTTCAAATGCTGAGCGGGTTATAATTCGTCGTGATGAGCAATTAAAGGATTCAAAGAACAAACTCAGTTACGAGTCTAAGCTTCGCGAAAGAGCCGAAAAAGAGATTGCTGCCAACAAATCTAGATTAATATTGATTGATGAGGAATTACCAATCATGGTTGCCCTCATAGATAGTGGTGGAATGTGTCAATATTATAACCGGGCATTTATGGAATGGTTGCACCTGCAACCACAACAAATCATTGGCCAGAATATTCGTTCGGTACTAGGTGCTAAGATTTTCCGTGAAGTGGCAACTGCAATCCGTCAGTCTCTGGATGGACACCCCGTCCATTATGAAAGAATACAGAAAATGCCAGATATGAAGGATCATAGATTGTTCATTGAACATCTGCCCCGATTTAATGAGAATGGAGAAGTTACAGGATTCTACATGTTGGTTAATGACACTACGTCACCTGGTAATGCCGAACTATCAGGCCAATTAATATCTGACAAAGTACAAACCAGACCTGTTAATAACCTTGATCTCACTCATGATATAAAAACCAATCAAAATAAATTTGTTGCTGACCCATTTTCCAGTCCAATAACTGAAAATGATAAAAACACAAGAGGATTATTAAATGCAATTGAGAATGGTGAGTATCGTGCATTTTGCCAACTAATTACTTCTATAACTGCAGACTCTGCCAGAGTAGAACACTATGAAGTTCTAGTCAGACTAATCGGAGCAGAAAATAAAGTAATGTTACCCGGAGAATTTTTTCCGCTTGCTGAAATGAATGGCCATATGTTGCATTTGGACAGATGGGTTATAGAACATATTATAGAATGGACCTCTCGCCAGAATTTGCTCGAAAAAAACAGAAAAAATTCTATATTCTTTATTAATGTATCGGATGATACGATTAGTGATGCAAGCTTCCCAGAATTTTTGACGACGACTATGCGAGAGCACGATATACCTAGTACAGCTCTGTGCTTTGAGATACCTGCTGTGGGACTAATTTTAAGGAATCAAGATATTGCCAAATTTGTACAGCAGATTAAAAGGTGTGGTTGCCGTGTTGCAATCAGCGGCTTTGGACAAGATCCTGTTTTATTCGACCTGATTCAGGGTTTCGAGATCGATTTCTTAAAAATTGATGGCGGTATCATTCGCAATATTCTTCATGACCCTGTTGACCTTACTGCAGTAAGGATCATAAACAGAACAGCAAAAGAAATTGGTGTAAAAACTATAGCAGAATCGGTAGAAAATGAAGAAATCATTGCAAAACTAAGAAAAATTGGTGTTCACTTTGCACAGGGACATGGAATCTCAAGGCCCCAACCTCTTGTAGAGAAATCTGCAAAACTACATCAGAAAAACAAAGCTGCGTAAGGTAAGGATAAATAAAATACCACTGACACTTCCCCATTCCCCTGCCGAATGTTTGCTTCGTACCAAAAGCAGATTTTCATGTCACATGTGACAAATTGTCACACCCCATTGAAATTAAAGATAAAACACCAAGTTTACTTAATGTAGGAATAAAAATTAAAATCTTTAATGATGTCTAATCTTTTTCAAGGAGGATTAATAATGAAATCAATAGCTTCTATTTTTACAGTTGGTATGTTTGCTTTATTACTAAGCGCTCAGGCTAATGCAGAGTCAACTCATACAGCTCAGGCTATGGAACATGCAGGAATGGCCCAGGCTCATGGAGAGGATGGTCATGCAAAGGTATCACTCAAACATGCCACAGAAGCGCTGAAGCATGCAAAAGCAGCTGAAAAAGCACACGCTGATGCACACGTACATATATCAGAGGGTGTTAAGCATTTAGAGGAAGCGGTAAAACATGCCAAAATGGGGCATGCTGATGAAGTAACCAAGCATACGAAAGAAGCAATCTCACATATTCGTCAATCTACTGTAGATTAAGGAATTAACTTTAAGATGAATGTCCGCTTTGTGCCAAAAGCGGACATTCGCAGATATAGTATCGGTCTCTAAACAAGTAATTTGTTGTCGTCACCTAAAATTTTCTACGTTGTCATGAATTGTTTAACCAGCGCAGCACTTTTCTTTTTGTCTTTCGCGTCTAACTTACGATTCTTATCAGCCAGCGTTTTGAGCAGCCCCTCAATTCCACCCTTGCGAATCTGGGAATTGAAAGAACCACGATAATTAATGACCAGGCTTATCCCTGCCACCGTTATATCGTACACTTTCCAACCGTTACTGGTTTTTTCCATACTGTAGTTAATACGCACAATATCGTGACCATTATTTTTAATTGCCTGAGTTTTTACCGTAACGTTTGTATTTCCTGCAATATCTTTAATCGGAATTACCTTTATATTATGGTCGCTATAAACCGACAACGCCTTATAGTAGGTGCGTACCAGTAAGGTGCGAAACTGATTCGCTATTTCCTGCTGCTGCCGGGGTGCAGCTTTAGACCAATTTTTTCCCATGGCAAGCCTGGTCATGTGATTAAAATCGAAATGGGGTAGTATTTTGGCTTCAACCAGATTCAGCAGCCTGGTTTTTCTTCCAGACTTAATGCCTTTATCTTGCCTGATAATTGTAAGAACCTCTTGTGCAGTATTATCCACCAGAGTATCCGGACCAATTTCAGCAGCCCCCCACGTAGAAGGTGCCATTAACAAAGTTGAAAGCAATATGACTACGCCAAAATATATTTTCATTGAATCCTCTCTCTAAAATTAAATATGTTTTTATGTAAAAGCCTAATTCAGGTGCGGGTAATGCTATACCTAATGTGGCAAGGGTGTTGGTCCCTTTTTGAGTCAAAACCGAACATCAAGAGAACTCATAATGCAAATTATCGCTGCTTTCTTCTTCGGCTAATTGAATATGTTTGTCATCAAATAGATTCAATAATCTGTGCGCCATGAATTACTTGGTACATTAGCACTCTACAATTTATAACGGCAGCATCTCGGCAGACTTTAGAGTAATATTCTTTATCTAAGACTTTTAATTTATGGAGAGACTGGATGATCTTTCGACAACTGTTTGAACCCTTGTCTAGCACTTACACATACCTATTAGGTTGCGAGGAAACCGGACAAGCAATTCTAATTGACCCAGTAATTGTTTCAATGGATCGAGATTTAGCCGAGATCAACAATTTAGGATTAAAACTAACTTACAGCATAGATACCCACATCCATGCAGACCACATAACCGCAGCACTCGAACTACGAAATAAAATGGGCAATAAAATCGCAGTACCCGCTTATGACAATTTACCTTGTGCGGATGTAATGATAGATGAGGGTGTGCCATTTAAAGTAGGAAGTATTTTGTTACAGCCGTTACATACGCCCGGGCACACCGCCGGTCATTTTTCTTACCTGTTCGGAGATAAGATATTTACCGGTGATGCACTATTAATTGAAGGTTGTGGGCGCACTGATTTTCAAGGTGGTGATACGACAGCTTTGTATAAAAGCATAACCGAAAAACTTTTCTCATTACCGGATGATACGCTTGTCTATCCCGCCCATGATTACAAAGATAGGCATGTTTCATCCATTGCACAAGAAAAGAAGCGTAATACACGAGTCGGTCAAGGGAATACGTTTGAGCAATTCAATAAAATTATGAAGAGTCTCAATTTACCTTACCCGAAATTTATTGATTATGCAGTACCGGGTAATCAGCAATGTGGCGTTTGTCCGGATCACCTACCTGAGAATCTAGAGAAATATTGTAGCCAAATGACTGAGAGTCCGCAGGGTTAATCAATTAACAAGACTACTTATACCCGATTAAAATCTCTACTTTCATTACTAATGTCCGCTTTGTGCCAAAAGCGGACATTCATTAAAGTATGGTTCTCCGCCTGGGGCCAATAGACATCATATTTTTTCGTGTGTCAGACAGCTCTTCCGTTTCAAATACCAAATTGTAACTTCTGTTGTTGAAAGTGAGATTATAAAAATGTACAGCAAATTTAAGTAAACCCTGATAAAACATCAGGGAAGTAAAGTTCAGATTCTTTTTTAAATGGTAAAATTTTGTTGTCGCCACGCCTCGTAACTCACAATTGCAACGGCATTCGAAAGATTTAAACTTCGGGAAGTGGGATGCATCGGAATTTTAATACAATTTTCGCTGCCTAAATTCTGACGTAACTCTGACGGTATCCCAGATGTCTCTGATCCAAAGAGTAGAACATCGCCAGGAATATACTTAACTTGATCGTAAAGCCGCGATCCTTTAGTTGTAATGGCAAAAACTCTATCTGGTTGAATTGCTTTTAAAAAATTCTCATAGTTTGAGTATCTGGATACGCTTGCAAGGTTGTGATAGTCTAAACCCGCTCTTCTCAATTGCTTTTCTTCCAGGTTAAATCCTAGGGGTTCTATGAGATGTAAGCTAAAGCCATTGTTAGCCATCAACCTGATTATATTACCTGTATTTGGCGGAATCTGAGGTTGGTAAAGTACGATGTGAAACATGTATTTGTTCACTAGTCCGATTCCGGCCAGATCCATCAAATATAATAAAATTGCTAATACTCGAATGTCTGCTTTGTGCCAAAAGCGGACATTCGAGTATTTTCTTTCTGAAAATATTTTTTGCGCTGAAAAA